>OGXT01001597.1_pt1 | contig 21431 bp, 14 predicted proteins | sample 1576361 | NCBI WGS metagenome assembly OGXT01 (sample SAMEA3541514, study PRJEB24748) | human gut metagenome | biome: human gut; feature: human-associated habitat; material: faeces | place: China | collected 2012 | reverse complement strand
GGCTTCGAGCCGCCCATTTTCGGCTTCCAGGTATTTTTTCTTCGTTACACACGAGTCCCCATAATCCATTCAGTAAATGACGAAATTGCGGTATGTAATAATGGTTTACCCAATCACTACTTTTACGTTCCAAATCAATAGCTACAGGTGGAGTCTGCAGCGAGATGATATTGCCTTCAAACATAATCCAGGGAAACTGCCCACGGGCTTCCATCAGTCCACTATGATACGCCAGCAGCCCACGCACCTGCTCCTCCAGAGACGGTGCGCTGGCTAGCGCAAGTAGTTGCCGAAAGCGTCTTTTGGGTGTACCGGAAAGCGACTCTACCAGCTCATTGTTTCGCTCAAGCCTCATCGACAGTTGAGGTAAACTCTGAGTCGTCAGTCCGTTCCGCTGCCAGAATAGCGCGAAGTCGTCGAGGCTCTGCTGGCTCTGCCGCCTTAGTCCTGTGAACATCAGGTCAATTAAAGACAGAAACGGTTCTGCCTCAATAATGTATCCCAGCGTTTGCCGCTCGAATTCTTCCATTTCCATCGTTGCATCGGCATTTTTCCTGGCTTCAAGAAAAACACTCGAAATCGGCAAAAGTGATTGCTCAGGGTATTTTCGTTCTCGCTCCAGTACCCGATAAATGGCACCTGCACCATTTTTATTGAGCCCGGTGCTGGCAAGCCAGAATGCCTGCGAGTAGTTGCCCACATGTTTAGGGTTGCGAAATGCGCTGACGTAGAGAGTTTTAAGACTGTCGGGAATTTTACTGAAGAAGGGCGTCAGGGCATCCTTGCTTGCTTCGCACATCAGCGACTTAAGATAGATCAGTACATCAGCATGCAGCTGTTGTAACTCGGGGACCTGGCGAATAAAGGCTTCAGCAGCCTCCCATACAGGCTTACTATCCGGCAGACCATAGTCGTAGGTCGTCGTGAAAAAACGCATACTGATCATCGGCGATTTGTAGCGGCCGTTGGTACCGAGCGCAAGCTGGTTTGTCAGCAGTTCACTTTCCTTCTGATGGCCAAAAGTGAGCTGAGGGTTCTTATCAAAGATATGCCATTTTGCCCTGGCCTTATTAATTCCCTGCACTCCCGCGAGTGTTACGTCGCCCTGTTCCGCCCCCAACATCGAATAAATATAAATATTCTCCAGATGAATAAGGCTTGCCGCGATAAACTCCCTGAGCTGCTTTTTGGGATAGCGTATTTTCATCGCGCCAGCGGTTTGCACAGCATCATCCAGCATTATTTTTCGGATGACGCTGTGATGCAGCAGGTTGAGCGTATATTGCCTGACATCATTGGCAATAGAAGTGATGCGGCCGTGAAAGAGATCCTGTCCCCAGGATGACCAGATAACCAGTTGACCCAAAGGGTCGATATTCATCTCGCCGGTCAGCGACTCATCATATTCAGTTAAAAATTTATCAATGGACATTGTACTGAATTCGTTGGAGAAACTACGAGTAAGAATAGCATGACGCGTGGCGGGGGCCCTCTATCAAGGTCAATGTTTATAAGTTTATAAAACATCCCGTTAATGTACCTGCGGGTCAGAAATGGACATAAACACTCGCCCTCATAGTAAAGTACATCAGCATTAGCTCTTCCCTCGGAAGCGATGAACAATGATCCCAACACCACTGACAGTCCCCTATGAACGTGCGCGGAATTATCATTCTCGCCGCGGATCTAAGCATTGGTTAAAGATGCTTGTCACTCTTGCGAGCCCCTTCCAAGCCTGACTCTAACCTACTGATTTTACGTTAAGGGAGTCCGCCGCCTTTGTAGGTTCGCAGTATAATCTCTATTTATTCAACAACACCATCCATTACTACAACGTTGACCAAAACCATATTGCAACGGTGAACCGTCCCCGAATGATATGGACAGATGAATTATAAAATAGTGTTCTGATTAACTTGACCAGAATAAGCACCACCATGCAGGTGAGATCTAAGTGCTCCTTACTAGAGCCCTCCCCTCTCACAAATTGCCTTTTCTCATGGCATCCGGCCCCTTCCCCCATTACAATCATCGTTTGTTTTTTTGCGAGCTGCATAGCAGTCTTCAGAGGGTAGATATGACGATGAAAAACGGCAAGGCATGGATTGGAGACCTGTTAGGCGGGCCGCTGATGAGCAGGGAAAGTCGAATCATCGCTGAGCTTATGCTTACCAATCCCGATGAACAGACCTGGCAAGAGCAGATCGTGGGTTATAACATTCTACAAGCCTCCTCAGCCAATACAGCGAAGCGCTATGCCACGACGATAAGACTACGCCTAAATACGCTTGATAAAGCGGCATGGTCACTTATTGCGGATGGGAGTGAACGCGAGCGTCAGCAATTACTGTTTGTCGCTCTGGTCCTCCATTCACCGGTTGTTAAAGACTTTTTGGCTGAAGTGGTGAACGACCTGCGTAGACAGTTTAAAGAAAAGCTCCCTATGGATAGCTGGGATGAGTTTGTAACCAGCCATCTTCGCCAGCAGCCCGTACTCACCAGTTACTCAGATTCATCCATAAAAAAAATGGGTAACAACCTGGTTAAAGCGCTGGCTGAAGCGGGTTATCTGGATACGCCGCGCCGACGCAATCTACAGTCAGTCTTTCTTTTACCAGAAACCCAGGCAACCTTGCAGCGCCTCGGGCAACAAGAATTGGTTTCTATTCTGGAGGGGCAACGGTGATCGATCCCGTGCTTGAATACCGCCTGTCACAGGTTCAGAGCCGCATTAGCGAAGAGCGCTTTCTCAAAAACAACGGCTCAGGTAATGAGATTGGGTTCTGGATTTTTGATTATCCTGCTCAGAATGAGCTGCAGGTACGTGAACACCTGAAGTATCTTTTCCGTAATCTGGAAAAGGACCACAAGTTCGCGCACCTCAACATCTTTCAGATCATTATCGACATGCTCACCGAACGTGGGCTATTTGAGCGCGTCTGTCAGCAGGAAGTGAAAGTCGGTACCGAAGCGCTGAAAAAACAACTCGTTGGCTTATTGAATCAGAAAAAGATCGCGGATTACATAGCAAAAAAAGTCGATCTTCAGAATCAAGAATTTGTCATCCTGACAGGCATGGGTAATGCCTGGCCGCTGGTTCGTGGCCATGAGCTGATGAGCGCCTTGCAGGACGTGATGGGTTTTACCCCTCTGTTGATGTTTTATCCGGGAACCTATAGCGGACACGATCTCTCCCCCCTGGCGGGTATTGATTCCCGAAATTATTATCGCGCCTTCAGGCTGGTACCCGAAAGCGGGCCTGCGGCGACATTGAATCCTCGTTAAAGAGCACAGCAATGAATATTGAACAGATCTTTGAGAAACGTCTGGACCGAAATATTAATGGCGTTGTGAAAGCCGAACAGACGGACGATGCCAGTGCCTGGATTGAGCTTGATGAATACGTCATCACCCGGGAACTGGAAGGACATCTTCGCCATTTCTTCGAATCTTATGTTCCGGCAACCGGTCCGGAGCGCATACGCATGGAAAACAAAATTGGCGTATGGGTGTCAGGGTTCTTTGGCTCAGGTAAATCACACTTTATCAAGATTCTGTCGTATCTATTGTCTAACCGCAAAGTCAGACATAACGGTACAGAACGTAATGCATACTCCTTCTTTGAAGACAAAATCAAAGATGCTCTGTTCCTCGCTGATATCAACAAAGCGGTCCATCATCCGACGGAAGTGATTCTGTTCAATATTGATTCTCGTGCTAACGTCGATGACAAAGAAGACGCCATCCTTAAAGTCTTCCTGAAGGTGTTTAACGAACGGGTTGGCTACTGCGCTGATTTTCCGCACATCGCCCATCTGGAGCGTGAGCTGGCTAAACGCGGCCAATACGACGCGTTTAAGACCGCATTTTCCACTATCACTGGTTCAAGCTGGGAAAAAGAGCGCGATTCCTACTATTTCATCAGCGATGAAATGGCAGAAGCCCTAAGCCAGGCCACAGGTCAAAGCGTTGACGCCTCGCGTCAATGGGTGGAACAGCTAGATAAGAACTTCCCATTAGATATCAATAATTTTTGCCAGTGGGTCAAAGAGTGGCTGGATGAAAACGGCAAAAACATCCTCTTCATGGTGGATGAGGTCGGCCAGTTCATCGGTAAAAATACGCAGATGATGTTGAAGCTACAGACTATCACTGAAAACCTGGGTGTGATCTGCGGCGGACGCGCATGGGTTATTGTTACCTCCCAAGCAGATATCAATGCGGCCATTGGTGGGATGAGCAGCCGCGATGGACAAGACTTCTCTAAAATCCAGGGCCGCTTTTCAACTCGCCTGCAGCTTTCAAGCTCCAACACATCCGAAGTTATCCAAAAACGTTTGCTGGTGAAAACCGATGCTGTAAAACCCGTGCTGGCGAAAGTCTGGCAGGAAAAAGGCGACATTCTGCGCAACCAGCTTGCCTTTGATCCTACAACCACCGCTTCTTTGCGCCCCTACACCAGCGAAGAAGAATTTATTGATAACTACCCGTTTGTCCCGTGGCACTACCAGATTCTGCAGAAGGTATTTGAGTCTATCCGGACCAAAGGTGCCGCCGGTAAACAGTTAGCCATGGGTGAACGCTCACAATTAGAAGCGTTCCAGACTGCGGCACAACAAATCGCCCCGCAAGGTCTGGATTCTCTTGTGCCGTTCTGGCGTTTTTATGCCGCGATTGAGAGCTTCCTGGAACCGGCCGTCAGCCGCACCATCACTCAGGCCTGTCAGAATGGCATCCTTGATGAATTCGATGGCAACTTACTGAAAACACTGTTCCTGATCCGCTATGTCGATGTGCTGAAAAGTACACTCGATAATCTGGTCACCCTTTCCATTGATAAAATCGATGCTGATAAAGTCGAGCTACGCCGCCGCGTTGAAAAAAGCCTGAACAAGCTGGAACGGGAAATGCTGATAGCACGTGTTGAAGACAAATACGTGTTCCTGACCAACGAAGAAAAAGAGATCGAGAACGAGATCCGCAACGTCGAAATCGATTTCTCTGCAATCAATAAAAAACTGGCGTCGATCATCTTTGATGACATTCTAAAAAACCGGAAATATCGATATCCGGCGAATAAACAGGACTTTGATATCAGCCGCTTCCTTAACGGGCACCCGTTAGACGGCGCGATGCTTAACGATCTGGTGGTAAAAATTCTCACGCCAAAAGATCCGACCTATACGTTCTATAACAGCGATGCCGCCTGCCGTCCTTATACTTCGGAAGGTGATGGCTGTATTTTGATTCGTCTCTCAGAGGAGGGTCGTACCTGGACCGATATCGATTTAGTTGTCCAGACCGAAAAATTCCTCAAGGACAATGCCGGACAACGCCCGGAACAGGCCAGCTTACTTTCAGAAAAAGCCCGCGAGAACAGCGTTCGCGAAAAAATGCTGCGCGTCCAGCTAGAGTCGCTTATTGCCGAAGCTGATGTCTGGGCGATTGGAGAGCGCTTACCGAAGAAATCCTCGACACCATCCAGCATCGTGGATGAAGCCTGTCGTTATGTGATTGAAAACACGTTCGGCAAGCTAAAAATGCTGCGTCCTTACAACGGTGAAATTGCACGTGAGATTCATGAACGGCTTACGTTAGAAAATGATGCCGAACTGGATCTGGGCGACACAGAAGAATCCAATCCTGATGCGATGCGCGAAGTGGAAACCTGGGTCAGCATGAACATCGAGTACAATAAGCCGGTCTATTTACGCGATATTCTGAACCACTTTGCTCGTCGACCTTATGGATGGCCAGAAGAAGAAGTGAAGCTGTTGGTTGCTCGCCTGGCACGTAAAGGCAAATTCAGCTTTAGCCAGCAGAATAACAATATCGAGCGTAAGCAGGTTTGGGAGCTGTTCAATAACAGCCGTCGCCACAGCGAGCTGCGTCTGCACAAAATTCGTCGTCACGACGAATCACAAATTCGCAAAGCCGCCCAAACCATGGCGGAGATTGCCCAACAGCCGTTTAGCGAACGTGAAGAACCCGCACTGGTCGAACATATCCGTCAGGTCTTCGACGACTGGAAACAAGAGCTGAATGTCTTCAAAGCGAAAGCGGAAGGTGGAAACAATCCAGGAAAAGAAGAGATTGAGTCAGGACTGCGCCTGCTGAATTCCATTCTGAGTGAAAAAGAAGATTTTGCCCTGATTGAGAAGGTCACCAGCCTGGCAAATGAACTGCTGGATTTCAGCGAAGATCGCGAAGATTTGGTCGATTTCTACCGCAAGCAGTTCGCCACCTGGCAAAAGCTGGGGGCTGCGCTGAATGGAAGTTTTAAATCCAACCGCAGCGCGCTGGAAAAAGACACCGTGGCGGTAAAAGCGCTGGGCGAGCTGGAAAGCATCTGGCAGATGCCGGAGCCTTATAAGCACCTCAATCGCATCACGCCGCTGATTGAACAGGTCCAAAACGTCAACCATCAGTTAGTCGAACAGCACCGCCAACACGCCCTGGAGCGTATTGGCGCCCGCATTGAGGAAAGTCGTCAACGTTTGCAGGAAGCGCATGCCACGTCAGAGCTGCAAAACAATGTTCTTCTGCCAATGCAAAAAGCCAGAAAACGCGCCGAGGTCAGCCAGTCGATTCCGGAAATTCTGGCGGAACAGCAAGAGACGAAGGCGCTGCAAGCGGATGCAGAGAAGAAGATTAACCAGTGGATTGACGAACTGCGTAAAAAGCAGGAAACCCAGCTACGGGCAGCAAACGAGGCTAAACGAGCTGCCGAGTCAGAACAGACTTATGTTGTGGTAGAAAAACCCGTTATCCAACCGGTACCGAAAAAAACACATCTGGTGAATGTTGCCAGCGAGATGCGCAAAGCCACCGGTGGTGAAGTGCTGGAAACCGCCGAGCAGGTTGAAAAAGCGCTTGATACGCTTCGAGCTGCCCTGTTGGCAGCCATTGAGGCAGGTGACCGGATTCGTCTTCAGTAACTCCATTTCAGGGCAGCGCTCTGCTGCCCTTTTCAGGATTTTCTATGAATACCAATAACATCAAAAAATACGCTCCACAGGCCCGTAACCAGTTCCGCGATGCGGTGGTCCAGAAGCTAACCACGCTAGGGATTTCCGTCGATAAAAAAGGCACTTTGCAAATTGCAGATGCCGAGATCGTTGGCGAGACCGTGCGCTATGGCCAGTTCGACTACCCCAAATCCACCCTCACCCGCCGCGATCGTCTGGTGAAACGCGCCCGCGAGCAGGGCTTTGACGTGCTGGTTGAACACTGTGCCTACACCTGGTTTAACCGCCTGTGCGCCATTCGCTATATGGAGATCCAGGGTTATCTTGACCACGGCTTCCGTATGCTCTCTCACCCGGATAATCCTACCGGTTTTGAAGTGCTGGACCACGTGCCGGAAGTGGCGGAAGCGCTACTGCCGGAGAAAAAGGCGCTGCTGGTCGAAATGAAACTTTCCGGCAACCAGGACGAAGCTATCTACCGTGAACTGCTGCTGGCGCAGTGCCATGCCCTGCACCGTGCGATGCCGTTCCTGTTTGAAGCAGTCGACGATGAAGCTGAACTTCTACTGCCGGATAACCTGACCCGTACTGACTCGATTCTGCGCGGTCTGGTGGACGGTATTCCGGAAGAAGACTGGCAAGAAGTTGAGGTTATCGGCTGGCTGTATCAGTTCTATATTTCTGAGAAAAAAGATGCCGTTATCGGTAAGGTGGTAAAGAGCGAAGATATTCCTGCCGCCACCCAGCTGTTTACCCCAAACTGGATTGTACAGTATCTGGTGCAAAACTCCGTCGGTCGCCAGTGGTTGCAGACCTACCCGGACTCGCCGCTGAAAGGCAAAATGGACTACTACATTGAGCCAGCCGAACAGACGCCAGAAGTGCAGGCACAACTGGCAGCCATTACGCCTGCCAGCATTGAACCGGAAAGCATCAAGGTGCTCGACCCGGCCTGCGGCTCAGGGCATATTCTGATTGAAGCCTATAACTTGCTGAAAAATATCTACGAAGAGCGCGGCTATCGCGCCCGCGATATTCCACAGCTGATTCTGGAAAATAATATTTTTGGTCTCGACATTGACGACCGTGCGGCCCAGCTTTCCGGCTTTGCATTATTAATGATGGCCCGTCAGGATGACCGCCGGATATTCACCCGCGACGTGCGCCTGAATATTGTTTCCCTGCAGGAAAGCCTGCATCTGGATATTGCTAAACTGTGGCAGCAACTGAACTTCCATCAGCAGAGCCAGACCGGCAGCATGGGAGATATGTTTGCAGAAAATACCGCATTGCCCCATACCGACAGCGCGGAATATCATCTGCTGATGCGCACACTGAAGCGCTTTGTAAACGCCAAAACGCTGGGCTCGCTGATTCAGGTGCCGCAGGAAGAAGAAGCGGAGTTGAAGGCGTTTCTCGGCGCGCTGTATCGCCTGGAACAGGAAGGGGATTTCCAGCAGAAGGCAGCGGCGAAAGCGTTTATTCCTTATATTCAGCAGGCGTGGATCCTGGCGCAGCGGTATGATGCGGTGGTGGCTAATCCGCCATATATGGGTAATAGAAAGGGAATGAACGATGACATAAAAAAATATGCAGATGAATATTTTCCAGAATCTAAAGGGGATACTTTTTCGTTATTCGTTTCTAAAGCACAACAAATGATCAATCCAGTATCCTATGTTGCGATGATCACTTTAGATAGCTGGCTAACATTAATCACATATAAAGATTTCCGTAAGAAAATCCTTCAGAACGCATCTATTACAACTTTTTTACACAATCCTTATGAAGGTAAAAAACCGACTGCAATGGGAATTAATTTTGGAACAGTCGCGTTCGTTTTAATGACAACTACCGATATAAGGATGAAAGGAATTTTTACTCGTCTGAGATATTCTGATTTACAAGATAATAGCATTCCTAAGAAGCCATTATCTGACTCATCTATCGTAAATACAATCAAATCCAAAAAATTTCTACAAGTCCCCTCTTGCTCGATAGTCTATTCTATGGACAAATCAGGAATAAATATACTTTCAAACTCAAAGCTACTCTCTGAAATAGGAGAGGCACGAGAGGGAATGGCGACAGCAGATAATGATATTTATATCCGCTGGTGGTTTGAGGTTAATTATAAAAAAATAGGATTTAACATACCAGACAATGAAGCCAGCATAAAGAGTTCATTACGTTGGTTTCCTTACATAAAGGGTGGGGAGTTCAGAAAATGGAGTGGAAACTTTGGTTTAGTAGTTGACTGGGAATGTGATGGAAAACGAATAAAGAATAACATTGATCCTATAACAAAAAGAATCAGATCACATAATTACAATGGAGAATATGGTTTTAAACCAGGAATGACTTGGACATCAATGAGTAGCAAAGGTCCATCTGCTAGATATGTACCTTTAGGTTATCTTTTTGATGCCAAAGGACCAATGTTCTATTCATCCTATAACAATACTATTAAATCAATCGCATTAATGAATAGTTATGTAGGTACATTCTTTTTAGAATCACTTTCTACTACAAAAGACTTTAAAATTGGTCAAATATTATCTTTACCAGTATCTGGGAATTTGATTGAAGATGACTCTATCGTAGGAGTGGTTGAAAGACTCATTCAGTTAGTTAATTATTTAGATTCTTTTGGAGAACAAAACTGGACATTTGGGCAAAACTTACATGAAATATTAATAAAATCAGAATCTTTCAAAGATTATGCAGTCAAAACAACTCACAACCTGAACGATACATTAGATAAAATCGAATTTGATGAGAAATTAATTGATCATAAATTTGGGGAATATTTTGGCTTTGAGAATGAAATTCAAAAATTTTCTTATACGAGAAGCCTACAACTTGATGATGTAATTGATTCACCTTCAATTTCTTTTGTTTCCTATTCCATCGGTTGCATGATGGGCCGCTACTCTCTCGATCGTGAAGGACTCGTCTACGCCCATGAAGGTAACAAAGGATTTGCCGAACTGGTCGCTGAAGGCGCATACAAAACCTTCCCTGCGGACAATGACGGCATCCTGCCGCTGATGGATGATGAGTGGTTTGACGATGACGTAACCTCTCGCGTCAAAGAATTTGTCCGCACCGTCTGGGGCGAAGAACACTTGCAGGAAAACCTCGATTTTATCGCCGAAAGTCTCTATTTATACGCGATCAAGCCGAAAAAAGGCGAATCTGCACTGGATACCATCCGTCGCTATCTTTCCAACCAATTCTGGAAAGATCATATGAAGATGTATAAAAAGCGCCCGATCTACTGGCTGTTCAGCTCCGGTAAAGAGAAAGCGTTTGAGTGTCTGGTCTATCTGCATCGCTACAACGACGCGACGCTGGCGAGAATGCGTACCGAATATGTGGTGCCGCTGCTGGCGCGCTATAAGGCCAATATCGATCGCCTGAACGAACAGGTCGATGCTGCCTCCGGCGGCGAAGCCACCCGTCTGAAGCGCGATCGCGACAATCTGAGCAAGAAATTCAACGAACTGCGCAGCTTCGACGATCGCTTACGCCACTATGCTGATATGAGAATCAGTATTGATCTCGACGACGGCGTTAAGGTTAACTACGGTAAGTTTGGCGATCTGCTGGCGGATGTGAAAGCCATTACCGGCAGTGCACCTGAGGTGATTTAAGTCAGATAGCATACCTTCCCACACCACCGGGCTTTAGCCCGGTGGTGATCTCGATACGGGAAACCAGCCTTATTCAGGCATCCATCACCTCCAGTTCATGATAAAATGCGGCTTTATGTCAGAACGCGGAACACGGTTTCCAGGCGTTCAGGCATCTTCGAATATACAGAATCAACATGGGATTGTGACCTTGCAAAATCAGGAATTTATTGCCGGCCTTAAAGCAAAATTCGCCGAACATCGCATCGTTTTCTGGCACGATCCCGATAAGCGTTTCCTCGAAGAGCTGGATAACCTCGAACTGGAGAACGTCACGCTGCTCGATATGACCGACCAGTCGCAGCTGGCGGTTAAAAAGCGCATTGAAATCGATGAACCAGAACAGCAGTTTTTGCTGTGGTTCCCCCACGATGTACCTCCCAAAGAGTTCGACTGGCTGCTGGATATTCGTCTTTACAGTACGGAATTCCATGCCGACTTCGCCGCCATCACGTTGAATACGTTAGGCATTCCGCAGCTTGGCCTACGTGAGCATATCCAACGCCGGAAGGCATTTTTCAGCACTAAACGTCTTGCTGTCTTAAAAGGCCTGGTGACTGAGCAGGAAAACGAAGCCTCCCTTGATAAGAAGATGGTTGCGGTCATCGCTGGCGTAAAAACCGCAAAAACGGAAGAGATTCTTTTCAGCCTGATTACCCAATACGTTAATCAGCAGAAAGATGACGACAGTGACCTCGAAAACACGCTGGCGATGCTGAAACGCCACGATCTTGAAGGCGTGCTGTGGGACATTCTGAATCAGGAAATGGGCTATCAGGCTGAATATCCTTCGCTGGAAAACCTGATCCTCAAACTGTTCTGTACCGATATTTCCGCACAGGCTGATCCGCAGAAACGCGAATGGCTGGAAAAAAACGTGCTCACAACGCCGTCAGGCAGAGCCTCAGCGCTGGCCTTCATGGTCACCTGGCGCGCCGACCGTCGCTACAAAGAAGCCTATGATTATTGCGCACAGCAGATGCAGGATGCGCTGCGTCCAGAAGACCAGTACCGTCTCAGCTCGCCGTATGATCTGCACGAGTGCGAAACCACGCTGAGCATTGAGCAGACCGTTATTCATGCGCTGGTGACGCAGCTTCTGGAAGAGAGCACCACGCTTGACCGTGAAGCCTTTAAGAAGCTTCTGTCCGAACGACAGAGCAAATACTGGTGTCAGACGCGTCAGGAATACTACGCCATCTATGACGCGCTTCGTCAGGCTGAACGACTGCTTAATCTGCGTAATCGTCATATTGACGGTTTCCACTATCAGGACAGCGCAACGTTCTGGAAAGCGTACTGCGAGGAGCTGTTCCGCTTTGACCAGGCCTACCGCCTGTTTAATGAATACGCGCTGTTGGTTCACAGCAAAGGCGCAATGATCCTGAAAAGCCTGGATGACTATATCGAGGCGCTGTATTCCAACTGGTATCTGGCAGAATTAAGCCGGAGCTGGAATAAGGTTCTGGAAGCCGAAAACCGTATGCAGGAGTGGCGTATTGCGGGCGTTCCACGGCAGCAAAACTTCTATAATGAGGTGGTTAAGCCACAGTTTAACAATACACAAATCAAGCGCGTGTTCGTGATTATCTCCGACGCGCTGCGTTATGAAGTGGCAGAAGAGCTGGGCAACCAGATCAATACCGAGAAGCGCTTTACTGCCGAACTGCGTTCCCAATTAGGCGTGTTACCCAGCTATACCCAGCTGGGAATGGCGGCATTGCTGCCACATGACGAGATGTGCTACCAACCGGGTAATGGCGATATCGTTTATGCAGACGGGCTGTCTACCTCAGGTACGCCTAATCGCGATACCATTCTGAAGAAATATAAAGGGATGGCAGTAAAATCCGACGATCTGCTGAAATGGAAAAATCAGGAAGGACGGGATCTTATTCGCGATTACGAAGTCGTCTATATCTGGCATAACACCATTGATGCCATGGGTGACAGTGCATCTACGGAGGAGAAGACCTTCGAAGCGTGCCGCAACGCGGTGATTGAACTGAAGGATTTAGTGACCCGTGTGATTAACCGTCTCCACGGTACACGCATTATTGTCACGGCGGACCACGGTTTCCTGTTCCAGCAGCAGCCCCTTTCCGGGCAAGATAAAACCACGCTGCAGATCAAGCCAGACAATACGATTAAAAACCACAAACGCTTTATTATCGGCCATAAGCTTCCTGCCGATGATTTTTGCTGGAAAGGAAAAGTGGCGGATACCGCAGGCGTCAGCGATAACAGCGAGTTCCTGATCCCGAAAGGGATCCAGCGTTTCCATTTCTCGGGCGGCGCGCGATTTGTGCATGGTGGTGCCATGCTGCAGGAAGTCTGCGTTCCCGTATTGCAGGTGAAAGCGCTGCAGAAAACCGCTGCCGAGAAGCAGCCTCAGCGTCGTCCAGTAGACATTGTGAATTACCATCCGCTGATCAAACTCGTCAATAACATTGATAAAGTCAGCCTGCTGCAAACCCATCCGGTAGGTGAGTTATACGAACCGCGTACTCTGAACATCTTCATCGTCGACAACGCCAATAATGTGGTATCCGGTAAAGAGCGAATCTGCTTTGACAGCGATAACAACACAATGGAAAAACGTGTGCGTGACGTTACGCTGAAGCTGATTGGCGCGAATTTTAATCGCCGTAATGAATACTGGTTGATACTGGAAGATGCGCAAACGGAAACGGGTTACCAGAAGTACCCTGTCATTATCGATCTGGCATTTCAGGATGATTTCTTTTAAGTGAGGCGATATGCAAACCCATCATGACTTACCCGTTCCAGCCGTATCCGAAGGGGAACTCGTCGCAGAAGGTTACGATCTGGATGCCTTACTGAATCAGCATTTTCGTGGTCGGGTAGTACGTAAGGACCTGACTAAACAGCTCAAGGAAGGGGCAAATGTCCCGGTCTATGTGCTGGAGTATCTGCTCGGTATGTACTGCGCTTCCGACGATGACCAAATCGTCGAGCAAGGGTTGCAGAACGTTAAGCGCATTCTGGCTGATAACTACGTCCGCCCTGATGAAGCGGAAAAGGTGAAATCGCTCATTCGTGAGCGAGGATCCTACAAGATCATTGATAAAGTGTCAGTAAAGCTCAATCAGAAGAAAGACGTTTACGAAGCCCAGCTCTCCAACCTCGGCATTAAAGATGCACTGGTTCCACCGCAGATGGTCAAGGACAACGAGAAGCTGTTGACCGGTGGCATCTGGTGCATGATCACCGTGAACTACTTCTTTGAGGAAGGACAGAAGACGTCCCCCTTCTCTCTGATGACGCTTAAACCTATCCAGATGCCCAATATGGACATGGAAGAGGTATTTACCGCACGTACGCACTTCAACCGCGACCAGTGGATTGATGTCCTGCTACGTTCCGTGGGCATGGAACCTGCTAACATTGAGCAGCGAACCAAGTGGCATCTGATCACCCGCATGATCCCTTTCGTGGAAAATAACTATAACGTCTGCGAACTGGGCCCACGCGGTACCGGTAAAAGCCACGTCTATAAAGAGTGTTCGCCAAATTCACTGTTAGTTTCCGGCGGGCAAACCACGGTAGCAAACCTGTTTTACAACATGGCCAGCCGACAGATTGGCTTAGTAGGTATGTGGGATGTTGTCGCGTTTGATGAAGTGGCGGGGATCACTTTCAAAGACAAAGATGGCGTGCAAATCATGAAAGATTACATGGCGTCTGGCTCGTTTTCACGCGGCAGAGATTCGATTGAAGGCAAAGCATCGATGGTGTTCGTCGGCAATATCAATCAGAGCGTTGAGACGTTAGTCAAAACTAGCCATCTGTTAGCCCCCTTCCCTGCCGCGATGATCGACACTGCGTTTTTCGACCGCTTCCATGCCTATATACCCGGCTGGGAAATCCCGAAAATGCGCCCGGAATTCTTTACCAATCGCTACGGACTTATCACGGATTACCTCGCCGAATACATGCGGGAAATGCGTAAGCGCAGCTTCTCCGACGCAATCGATAAGTTCTACAAGCTGGGTAATAACCTCAACCAGCGTGACGTTATCGCAGTAAGGCGCACGGTTTCTGGTCTATTGAAACTTCTTCATCCCAATGGCTCTTACAGCAAAGAGGACGTCCGGGTTTGTCTAACCTACGCAATGGAAGCCCGTCGGCGTGTCAAAGAACAGCTTAAAAAGCTGGGCGGACTGGAATTTTTCGATGTGAATTTCAGTTACATCGATAATGAGACGCTGGAAGAATTCTTCGTCAGCGTGCCAGAACAGGGCGGCAGTGAATTAATTCCTGCTGGCATGCCAAAGCCAGGCGTAGTGCATTTAGTGACGCAAGCGGAAAGTGGCATGACAGGTCTGTATCGCTTCGAAACTCAGATGACCGCAGGCAATGGTAAACATAGCGTTTCTGGTCTGGGCTCAAGCACCTCGGCTAAGGAGGCTATCCGGGTTGGATTTGACTATTTCAAAGGCAACCTCAGCCGCGTTAGCGCAACAGCAAAATTTTCTGAACATGAGTACCACCTGCACGTAGTCGAATTGCACAATACTGGACCAAGTACCGCGACCAGCCTTGCGGCACTTATTGCGCTGTGTTCCGTTTTACTGGCGAAACCCGTTCAGGAACAAATGGTCGTCTTAGGTAGCATGACGCTCGGTGGAGTAATCAACCCTGTTCAGGATCTGGCGGCTAGCTTACAACTTGCTTTCGATAGCGGCGCGAAAAAGGTCCTTCTGCCGATGTCTTCCGCGGTAGATATCCCGACGGTGCCAGCCGAGTTGTTTACCAAATTCCAAGTCAGTTTTTACTCTGAACCTGTAGATGCGGTTTATAAGGCGTTGGGAGTAAACTAAATATATCGAGGAGTGACTCTCACTCCTCGATATATTATTTAGCTGAAATTAACCCGCCCGCACTTCCTTTAACTGCTGGCCCCACTTATCCATCGTGGATTTATCAACATTCATTGTAGTCGTTGCAGCAGCAACGATGTAATGCTGATCGAGTACAAGCTGGGTGGCTTCGAGGCGAAACTCTGGGCTAAAATTACGTGGGTAGAATCATGTCACCTGTTTTTGACTATGAGGCGATGGGCAGCTGAATAATATGATGCTGCTGCAGTAATTTTAACGTGACATATATTTCCGAACGATTTCTTGAAAATAAATACTTGTTCACAATTTTAATTGAACAAGTATTTATACGTTTCATTATCATGTTCCCAGTATCTTTATTGCGATCTATCTGGAAAGATTAAAACTATAATTACCGCTATTAGTCTTAACCTCAACTTCTGACCACATACATTTTGAGTATCTATTATTCATCTCAACCCAATTCCACCCGGAGTTTGCATAGGCAACCTTTTGACTGATAACAAGAGAGAAATCTGTACCTTTACCATAGCCCAGAGTTACTGGTCGGGTATTCCACCGATAACAACTACCACGGTCTATACTTAAACCAGTAATCGTTACACTATCCTTCAAACCATAAACATAAACATGTCTTCTTATAGTGTGCTCAGCACTGACATTACCTTTGAAGTTGTAAGTGGTATCTTCTATTTTGATCTTAACAGGTGATTGAGATGATATCTTCTCTGATTTTGAGTTGGATTTATTACTTTCATGTTCGTTAATATTGTCTGAATGTTCATCGGGGATACCATGCATCATATTGCTGTCACCCAGATGTTGTTCCCAGACATCATCGCATTTTATCGTACTGATTTCTTTTCCCTGTTTTAAAACAGTTATTTCCCCATCAGTATTTTTTCCATCATCGATATAGGAAACAGAGTAAGTATACTCGTTTTCTGGTATGTTCAATGTATGTATCGACACTCCCTCAGCCCTACTGTAATTCCAGGCCTGACTTAACTGGCTCACATTTTTTACCAAAGTGATTTCAGGAATAACCCCACCACTTCCGTTAATATCCGATTTACCGAATAAATAAGTGACCTCATTATTATTTCTTAACACAGCCACCTCTTTAGTGGTTTTACCTTTTATGACACACCCGAACAAGATATCTGAATCTCCATAAGGTGATGCCATTACTGAACAGGAGATAGTAATTACTCCCAGAGCAGTCACATATTTAATTCCATTTAAAAATATCATACAAGCCTCTTCTGAAAATAAAATATATATAAAAAGCACTTACCCCAAAGGTAAGTGCTTTACCTCAAAAATGCCTATTCAATATATACAACAATCTTACCATCTAATTGTTCTGTCACGGTAATATCTTTAGTTGTACCATCACTAAGTTGAGCAAATCCATAGTGCTGTTTCCCTTCACTTTCAGTTAACGTTACGTTCTCACATTGCTGTGAGTATTGACGTAACTGTTTATGATAGATATCCGTTACCACCTCACATGCTGAGCGCTCCAGCATTGTTTTGCTACTGTTGAATGCAAAGTTCCCGATGCCATATACAACCCATATCCCAAGCCAGACCAGCAACAGCATTTTTCCCTGACCAACGGCTTTACAACGTTTAGCAATATAGACTGGCGAAAAAAGAATCCACCATTTTGAAAAGCTTGCCTTACCATGTTTATCCAGTAACTTCCAGTCCATATAGAACAAAATAACCAGGGCAATCATAACGAACAGATTAACCGTATAGTTGACAGCTAAACTAAACAAACATGCGGATAAAACGCCGACAACAAACAATCCCGTTGCAATCCAGATATATTTATCATGTAGCGACGAATTGTCTATATTTAATAATTTACGGATATTTTCAGCGCTTACCAAATCAGACTTTTTTCTATCGCCAACAATAAAAGAAATCAATTTATTATTATACAATACCCTGGCTTCATCGTTTAACAAAATGGACTTCATTTCACGGATAAATTTTAAATCTGCATCATCACGTTCACTTACTTTTTGTATCGCATCGTTTAATTCATCAACGCTGGCATTCATATCCAGCTCAAGATATTCATAATAGTTTATCATGATAATTCCTTATCTTTACATAATGGCCGAAATATTACAGAGAACGTTAAACTGGTATACTTCAAGAGTATTGAACAGGAGGGGGGTATGGCGGTAGATATAAAAAAATTATTAAAACACGTAATCATTTCCCTTATTGACATAACAAAAAAACAATCCCTGTACAAACAAATAACATGAATAAAAAACCAATGCCAAGATAGGCTTTTAAAAGCCTCTTAATTCTGTCTGGTTTCATTTTGACCTCACGACTACAGCAAAAAGAATAGCGCCAAATATGGGGTCTATAAGCATACTGATAACAAACCATATGAAGAACGAGCGGCCACTGGCCTGAGCCAATTTACCAATAACTATTGATGCTCCGATCCACAAAAGTAAAAGAATAAATGCCATCGTTGGCTCCTTGAAAAATAGCAATAAATGACTGAAGTGGTGGTTTAATGCCGTCACTTTATCCGGTAAACATGTTGAATGGATGAGCAGACTTATACCTGCCGCATTGAAACATCCTATCTATAGGCGCATGGTGCATCTCCTTATTGTCACCCGGTGAGAATCCTGCCCTGATTCTAATTAAATCCTTTCTAAGATAGGGAGGTTGTGAGTGCAGGTAAAATTGTTATTACCGATCGAATTTCAATAATTGATCTGCATAATCTATCGACAAAAACGATCGATTTTATATATTTAATAGATTTCATCTATCCATGCAGTGTTATCGATCGTTTTTATAGATCAGTTTATGCGGGGGGGATGTGGTGGATTAAAATTGATGAGGCAAGTAATGAGTGTTTTTATCCTTTAAAATCATTATGATATTATATTTATCATAGCCTTCTAGTCAAAGGTATGACCACAATCGCCACACTCATATCTGTCAAACAGGAGTCCATCAAGGGCTGAGCCGGTAACTGCTCCTGCAGTTGCACCAGCCACAAACCTCCCCAGCACAGCACCAATAACAGCCCCGGTAGCAGTCCCCAGAACTGGCACAACAGAACCAATTGCCGCCCCCGAGCTTGCTCCACTAAGGGCTCCAGCCACACCTCCAGCAATACCTCCAGCCTTCCTCCCAATGTTACGTTCGCTAACGCGTTCAGAACCACATTTTGGACACATTGTAACCATTGATAAAATCTCCTGATTTTCGGTTGTTAAAAAGCAAAAAGGCACCCGAACGTTAAAGTACGGATGCCTTCTTTATGTAATCACTCATGTTGAATCTACGGGGTTAAGGGGCCAACATATAGCGTCATGTGTTATCTGGTCAGCATGGGATTATTAATTTTCGCAAAATCAAAAGGACTAATACTCCTCTCCCGATTTGCATCCAGGAAGTTTGCCCACCATTGCAGCATCAATTTGCGTTCATCCAGATGTTCCGCTTTATGGATATATGCTGCACGTACCGAGTTACGTTCCATATGGCTCATCTGACGCTCCACCGCATCCTTCGACCATAGCCCTGACTCAATTAATGAACTACAGGCCATTGTGCGGAAGCCATGGCCGCAAACATCAACTTTAGTGTCATAGCCCATTACCCGTAACGCACTGTTTACTGTATTCTCGCTCATGGGCTTACGCGGATCGTGATCTCCAATAAAAATGAGTTCATGTTCACCGCAGAACTGCTTTATCTGCTTTAGGATTGCCAGCGCCTGCTTTGAAAGCGGCACCAGATGAGGTGTACGCATCTTTGATCCTCGCTGAGAATGTTTCACGCCGGGAATAGGCTCTCGCTCAGGCGGGATGGTCCACATTGACGTTTCAAAATCGATCTCTGACCAGCGAGCAAAACGCAGCTCACTGGACCGAATAAAGATTAGCAGAGTGAGTTCCGTTGCCCAGCGGGTTAGTGGCCTGCCGGTATAGCCGTCTATTTTCTCAAGTAACTCAGGGATGCGCTTTAATTCTAGCGCCGGACGATGTTGTCGATTTCCAGATGCGACGGCTCCGGCCATCTCCTGTGCCGGATTGTAATCAATCAACCCGCTTTGCACTGCATAACGCATGATCGCTGTGGTGCGCTGTTGGAGACGAGAAGCCACCTCAAGACGCCCAGACAGTTCCACTGCTTTAATGGGTGCCAGTAAGTCACGAGTGCCCAATTCAGCAATATTGCGAGTACCAATTGCCGGGAAGATATTGTCCTCCAGGCTCTTTTTTACGCGATTAGCATGATCTTCCGACCATTTTTGGTTAGTCGCAAGCCACTCTCTGGCAACCTTCTCGAAAGTAATAATCTCTTTCGCCTGCTCTTCTTTCACAGCACGTTTATGCTCACGAGGATCGATACCAGCAGCTACCAACCTTCTGGCCTCTTCCCTTTTCTTCCTGGCATCCGCCAGTGAAATTTCAGGATAGACACCGAACGCCATCAAATGCTGTTTACCGCCAAAACGGAAACGGAATCGCCAATACTTTGAGCCGTTAGGTTTTACAAGTAAGGACATGCCGTCGCCGTCAACAAGTGAATACTCTTTCTCCTCAGGTTTCGCAGAACGAACTTTAGTATCCGTTAGGGCCATAATGGTCCTCCTTCCATTGGTATATCGTGAGTATACAAGCAATATCGAATCGACAAATATACTCATTAGTATACTCACAAGCTTGTTGATGTGGGTTGAGTTAGGTTGACTTCAGTTGAGGGAAAAAGCGGGTAAAGCCTTGCGTGGCGTGGATTTCGAACATAAAAAAAGACGTCGATTGACGTCTATTTATGTAATTTTGGTGCCGAAGGCCGGACTCGAACCGGCACGTATTTCTACGGTTGATTTTGAATCAACTGCGTCTACCGATTTCGCCACTTCGGCACTGAAGGGGATGCGGAAACGTTCTGGATTATACCTGTCGGCGGCGGCCATGCAAGCGACAGCGTGTCGTCATTGCGCTAAGTGTTGAAAAAAACAGCGCTATCCTGCGCGGCGTCACCTTTTACCGCCGTTCCATAGCGCGACGGCCACCAGCGCCCCCTCCTCTCACCCTCCCGCAAACCCAGCTCCACCTGCCAGCCATCCCCCTTCTCCCCCAGTACTCCCAAACCCCACTCAAAATTATCTCAAATTGTTCTCACCTCATTCTCACCTGCATCCCCATCACAATCCATCTCTCCTCAAACAAATGCCCAATATCCACTCCCCAACTATTCCCCCCACCCCACCCACCACCATTCCCATATATTCCAGAAAGTTTTAGCCAATGCCTTTTAGTTATTCATCCGCTCCGCGGCAAAACATTAATTTCATCAATATTTTTATAACTTTACATTAATGAAAAGTTTTCTTTTTGCCGTTTATTCCAGGATTTTCCTCAGGCGTGAAGGGTTCCGGTAAACACTATTTTTACTAGTCGCTGTACGAGTCTTGATGGACATATTCACTCGATGAATTAACTCAGGAGAATACTTGTGACGACGTTAAAACCCTTGCTGGCCCGCAACCGCAGCTGGGCGCTGCAGAAGTGTCAGCATGACCCGGACTATTTCGAAAAATGGGTCGACGGGCAGCGGCCCCACTCGCTGTGGATCGGCTGCTCCGACAGCCGCGTGCCCGCCGAGGTGCTCACCGGCAGCCAGCCCGGCGAGCTCTTTGTCCACCGCAATATCGCCAACATGCTCGATCCCGCCGACGACAACGTCATGAGCGTCCTGCAGTATGCCCTCGACTACCTTGAGGTGGAGCGGGTGGTGCTCTGCGGCCACTACGGCTGCGGCGGGGTGCAGGCGGCACTCTCCCTGCCCACCCTGCCGCTGGCGCACGAGTCCTCGGCGCTGGCTCGCCGCATCGGCCA
>OGXT01001593.1_pt1 | contig 21470 bp, 20 predicted proteins | sample 1576361 | NCBI WGS metagenome assembly OGXT01 (sample SAMEA3541514, study PRJEB24748) | human gut metagenome | biome: human gut; feature: human-associated habitat; material: faeces | place: China | collected 2012 | reverse complement strand
TGAGCAGAATTATCCTTCTTTTTGGGATGGTTTTTTAGTAGTAATCATGGCGCGGGGATGTTCTGGAGCATTGTTCATTTTTTCTTTTGCAAAACTTCTATATGCGCCTATATATGGGAACGCTCTTTCGTACACCTGCACTGTTATATATATTTTTTCCCAGCGGGGAAGTTCTGAAAACGCTTCCAGCAGAAGAGCCTTTAAATATTCATCATCACACTCTGAAAAAATGGCTTCTGATTCACTTCTCATTCTTTGGAAAAGTTCTTCTTTTTGTACGGCTTCAATCGCAGACATGTAAGCATTGCTTTTATTTTCTCCAGCATACTCTATAATTTCTGAAGTGTCTTTAACCTTTTTTTTGGCTTCTTCAGAAATTCCAAACGCTTCAGCAATATCTATATCATATATATCACAAAGCGATAGCAAAGTTGAAGTATCTGGTTTTCTGTGATTGTTTTCATATCCATATAGAGTTGTTGGAGATATTGAAATACCATAGACATCATAAAGATGATCACAAACAAATTTTGCGCTTAATTTGTATTTTTTTCTTTTCTCTTTCAGAAGTTCACCAATATTATTTTTAATAGAAATCCCCTCCTATTCTATCTGTTGTTATAGTACCATGCTCTAAACTAGAAATCAATAAAATTATTCAAATTGAAGAAAAAAGCAATAAATACATTGACATTATTCGTATCGCGTGCTATTATGTAGTAAAGTTATTCTATATGAATAACGAATACTATTTGCAAGGAGGTATAACATGAGAATCAGTGCACAAAAGCTAGAACTATTTCTAGCTAGAAATCAAATGACTGCCGGAGAGCTTGCAGAGCGCAGCGGGATATGTCGTCAGAATATCTCTATTATCAGGAATCGCGGAACCTGTACACCCGTTACCCTTGCGAAGCTCGCAAAAGGACTAGGTGTTGACCCCGCCGACTTAATTGAGGAGGTGAAAGAATGATGGAGATGTGCCGCATTCCGGTTGTTGGCTGCATGGTAAAAAATCCGCTCACCGGTGAATGGGAACTGGATGCAGAGCGCTCCACCTGGGCAGACATTCCCGCCGACGTGATCGCTCGAAAGCTGATTGAAGGGTTCGGACTGGATGCTATTCTGAAAGGAGTTGACGCTGATTGAATTTACAGGAAGTCCTAAGTCATTTTGATGGCGTCAAGCGCCGAAACGAAAACGAATATATGGCGCGCTGCCCTTGTCACGATGACAAAAAGCAGAGCCTTTGCATCGGGAACGGTGAGAAAGGCGTTGTACTTAAGTGTCAAGCCGGCTGTGATACCAGAGCGATTCTTGACCGCGTGGGCTTGAAACCCGCTGACCTGTTCTTTGAGAAAAAGCCGGACAACCGTCCACAGATTGTGGCTACATATCAATATCCCAACGGCGTTCAAAAGCTCCGAAGGTCTGACAAGTCCTTTGCATGGCGCAGACCAGACGGGAAAGGCGGTTGGATTTACAACCGGAAAGGTGTTCCACACAGCCTGTATATCGCCGGTGAGCTTTCCGAAGATGTTGCGATTGTGGAGGGCGAAAAGGACGCGGACAACCTTCATAAGCTGGGCTGGACAGCGGTCAGCGGCGAAGATGGCGCAGGTCCGGGCAAGTGGCGCAGCGAGTACACAGAGCAGCTCCGCGGCTTCCCTGTCGTTATCTTCCAAGACAATGACGATGTGGGCAAGGCATACGCACAGGAAGTTGCAACCGCTCTTTCCGGTGTTGCGAAAAGTGTTCATCTGCTCGACCTGTCCAAAATCTGGCCGGAGATTCCCGAACATGGGGACGTGTCCGATCTGATTTCGCGGTTCGGAGAGAAACAGGCTTCCGACATGATTGCAGAGTTGATAAGAAAAACCCCTACATGGGCTCCTCAAAACCCCGCTGTTTCCTGTGCGGCTGACGTTCCCTATGAAGAACCGAAATGGACGATTGCCCCATACTTCCAGAGAGGAAAAGGGACATTGATTCAGGGCGATTCAGGCAGCGGAAAAACCGCCTTTGTCTGTGCCGTTGCCGCTCATGTTTCCACCGGAAAACCGTTGTTAAACAGCACCGTAGAAACCCCCGGGAATGTTCTGGTTCTTTCCGTTGAGGACGATCAACCTATTTTGCGCGGCAGAATCGAAGCAAGCGGCGGCGATTTGACAAAAATCTTCTTTCACAAGAACCCCGCAGGATTGACCTTCACAAGCCCAGAAATTTGGTCAATCGTCAAACAGTATAAAATCAAGTTGATTATCTTTGACCCGTTTCAAGCCTTTCTGGGCTCTGGAATTGATATGTTCCGGGCAAATGAAACCCGTCCAGTTCTGGCAAGACTGTTTGAACTTTGTGACCAAGAGGACTGCGCTTGTATCATCGTTGCTCACACCGCAAAAAACAGCGACAAATCCGCGGTAAACCGTTCTTTGGGTTCGGTGGATATTCCCGCAAGTATGCGCAGCGTGATGCAGCTGATACGCAACCCAGACAACCCCGATCAGTGCATCATGGTTCACGTTAAAAGCTCCAATGCTCCCAGAGGGCGCAGCATCGCCTATACAATCGGAGATCGTGGCGGTGTTCACTGGGACGGATATTCCCCGATCACTGTTGAGGATTTAGGAACTATCGCAAAACGAGAGAAAAAAGGGATTCCATACGACAAAGAACCGCTGGTTCAGGTGTTTAATCAGCTCATTACAGACCGTCCGGGCGGTGGATTTTGGAGCTATTCCGACTTAAAAAAAGAGGGCGCAAAGATTCTCGGCTTTCCTCCATTCTCCGACCTTAACGAATTACGCAGCAAACTGGATGGAGGACTTGCAAAGGAATTACAAAAAAATGATGGTCTGATAGTAGTGTATGGCGAGAAAAATCGAACCAACGCGAGAGGAATTAGAATTGAGCAATACCAAAAACCCAAAGCCTACCAGACAAAGTTAAATGCAGGTGCATAACAATTCCTTGTACAAAAAAATATATGTATTTCTTATGCTTATTTAAAAAAGTTATGCATTGTTATGCTTTATTAAAAGCTGCCGCATAACTTTGCATAACAAATTAACATTTATTTTGTACGACACCCTATGAAGGAGGTGAGAAAATGCTTTGCGTGATAGACTACAAAAGCCCCTGTGCGCAGGGCTGCCTGTACCATTATAAGGATGTACACAGGGCAGCGAAACCGTATTACCGGACTTGTCCAAAATGCGGCGCACACCTTGACCCCGGTGAAGTGTGCGACTGCACAAAAAAAGAGCGTCCCCAGTGTTGCAGCACCGAGAACGCAAATTAACTAAAAAATAACCACCTTGATTTTACAACAGATCGGAGGAAATTTCAATGACAAAAATTGATTCTGATGTTTTGATTGCGTTTGGTCTGTTCGGTGCCTGGATTACAGAGGGCAAGCCGCAGGCAGAGATCCCCGAAAAATACAACTCCCCAGAGTTTCAAGCCTTTTATGCTGGCATGATGGCAAGAGATCACTATTTTAAAGATGGAGGTAACAAGGATGTACGTTAAATATAGACAGTTTGGTTCTTATGACTTGTTCGCAGTCCGCAAGATTGATTCCCTTTTGATTGATACTTGTTCTTCGCCTGATGGGTGGGTGCTTAGACCTTTAGGAGAACAAAAACCCCTTGCGTGGTTTGAAACCTACGAGAGAGTGAAAGGTGCCCTCAACAGCCTGTGCGCTGCCATGGCAGAGGGTAGAACCTTTTTTGACTTGTCCGAATGTGAAACAAACATGGTAGCAGATCAGTAAAACCTGTTTTTATAGAAAGGAAGAAAACAATGGAAGTAAAAGTTAAAGATACCGAGAACTTGAACGACTACGAACTGAAAATTAATCACAGCGAAAGATTCTGGGATGCAACCTACGCTGTCAATGATTACCTGAAAGAGTTGCCTTTGAGCGTAGAGCAAAACAATCACTTAATTGAGCTGCTTATCGCTCACATGAGCGCGGCAGAAAGAGACGCTCTTTTTCAGGGTTTAAGCATGGGTATAAGAATTGCAAAGCATGAGGTGGCAGATGAAGATTAAGATTGCATATCTTCCCGAAGAATCGGAGGAAGTGGAGGATATTCTGGACACATTGACGCATAAAAGACCCGATGCAAAGGTAAACAAAAAAGACCTTCATCCCCCTTTTAGACACGTCTATCTGACCACTAGAAACCGTCAAAAACGGGATAAGTAAAAGGAAAAACAGCACCCCACTCCCTATCTTTTGGAGGGTGGGGAATTAGAGAGAGTGTTGGTGAGATATGTTAATACATATTAGGGAGCGAAATAACCCGTTCTTTTGTAATTCCGATATATTCAGAGGACTGACAGAGGAAGAACAAATGCGCTTGATATACGAGCGCAAACAATGCCGGGAATCAGTTGTCCTTATCGTGGGGATAATTGCAGCGGCGTTACTGGTGGGATGTTCCATCTTTTTAGGGGATTTTCTTATTACATTGATTATCACTGTAATGGCACTTTTTGCAGGAGTTGTCTATTTCGGAATCAGAGAGTAAAAATACAGCCTGTCCCTTGTGGTCAGGCTTTTTCTTGTGTATAATATGTAAATTTCGCATTTACAAGCCCTATATATTGTGGTATAATAGAGAATAGAAATAGGCATGAGTACCGCCCGGAAGGGTTAGCCAATTAAGGCATGGGAAACAGCTTAACCGCTGTTCTCATGCCTTTTCTTTTTATCTAGCCTCACTCATGGCGTAAAACGGAGGTATTCAAAATGGAAGAAAACAAAAACACTCAAAACAACACTCAAACCCCAGAGGGAAACGGGGGCGAACGTCTATTCACACAGGATGAGGTAAACCGCATTGTATCCGATCGGCTGTCTAGGGAACGGGAAAAACCGAAGGATGACGAGCGGGAAACCTCACTCAAAGAACGCGAAAAGGCTTTGGAAGCAAAAGAAAACACGCTTGCGTGTCGTGAATATATTTCTTCTCTGAAGATTGATGAAGAACACAAAAACGTATTTCTTGATACGCTTGATACAAGCGATTCAGAGAAATTTAAAAACACTGTCGAAAAGCTGGTGAAGGGTTTGGGACTTAACGATAAACCGAAAATTCAGTTTTATTCCCCTATCCCCGGCAATTCAAATACACATAACTTCTCTGAAAATGGTATTGCCGATGCTTTCAAGCCTAAAACAAAATTTTAGGAGTTGATATATTTTGGCAACAGTCAATCTCGTAACTAAGTTTGCGCCTTATGTGGACGAACAATTCAAAGCAGAATCCAAACGCTTCCTTCTCACCAATCAGGACTACGACTGGACGGGCGCGCACTCGATCAAAATTTATAAGATCAGCACGTCAAAGATGAATGATTATGACAGAGCCGGAGCCAATACAGAAACCAATTGGAGCCGCTTCGGTGCTGTCGCTGGTCTGGATGCGACCACAGAGGAAATGACCCTCACAAAAGACCGTTCTTTCACTTTTGCGCTCGATAAACTCGATACTGACGAAACAGCGCAGCAGCTTGCAGCCGCAACAGCTCTTGCAAGACAGATTCGAGAGGTCGCAGTCCCAGAGGTTGACACATACGTTTATAATGTCATGGTAACGAAAGCAGGAACAAAACCCGCAGCCGTTGCCCTCACCGCCGACAACATTTACACTGAAATCCTGAAAGCGTCCGAAGCTCTGGACGATGCCGAAGTGCCGGAAACAAACAGGGTTTTACTTGTTACCCCTGCCACTTATGCATTGATGAAGCAGAACAAAGAAATTACTCTGGATTCTGACATCGGGCAGGAAATGCGCCTGCGTGGTGTAATTGGTTTGCTGGACGGTGCAGCAGTGGTAAAGGTTCCGAAAGTGCGACTGCCTGAAAACTTTGGTTTTATGATGGTGCACCCATCGGCAACCGTAGCCCCTGTGAAACTGGAAGATTACCGTATTCACCAAGACCCGCCGGGCTTGTCCGGTGCTCTTGTGGAAGGTCGTATCTGTTATGATGCATTTGTTTTGGACAACAAAGTAAAAGCTATCTACTATCAGGAGCATAGCGCACAATAATCTCGGGGGCGTGTGGGCAATAGTCCGCGCGCCCTTCTACTATATGGAGGAAATATGACAAAGAAAAGATTAAAAATGTCATCTTCCAGAGAGGTTCGGCGCACAGTAAACCGGATTGCAAATATGCTTTTAAATGGAGAAATAGACCCCAAAACAGCAAACGCTATTCTGTATGGATGTAACGTCTGCCTGGGTGCAATTCGCGTTGACGATCAGCAAGCCAAACTGGATGAATTGGAAAGCATAATAGGAGACTTAAGAAATGAGAACTAGGATTAACCATCTGAACGCACTTATAAAAGAATACAAAGATCGTTTCAAGTTCACAACCTTTGTTTTAGAGGATGGCAGCCCATTTATTACAGATTCAGACCCTTTGCAATACTTGATGGAACATGGCGTACAAACCCCTAGAGGGCGCATTGTGGCTTATCCTTGCGACAAAAAAGGAGCTGACCCAATTACACTGGCAATCTATGAGGAAATCGAGAACGGTATCAAAAATGGCGGCATTGAAATCCCTTTTGATGATTGCGAAATAGGGTAAGGGTGTATCTACTATGCAGAGGATCAATAGACTTTTATTGGAAGCCAAAAGAACTATTGACAGGGATATTCTTCAAGTGGTGAGTGCCTTTATCCACCCAAACGGGAAGGGCTGGACTGTTCAAATAAACTTGTGGGATGGTGTGCCCTCTGGTAAAACAGATTGCATCACAGCAGATTTTGACACTATGGAAGAAGCCGCAAACTTTATTGATAGTATACAGGCTACTCACACACCCACATTTAAGAAAAATAAAATTGATGGCGTAACCTTCATAGATTCTTTTGATGAAGAAACCTAAATAATATTTTAGGTAAAAAATGTTGCGAACTCCCACAACCAGGTAAGACTTACTATCGATATGATAGTAAGTCTTTTTTTGCATTTTTCTTAACTTGTTAGGGACATAAATGGGTGAAAAAATAGATTAATTGGATTTTAAGTAATCTAATTCATTCCAACAATATATTTAGTGACAAATCTTTTATAAAACATATGCAAATACCATCGATTCTTTTTGGTCACAAAATATAATTTGAATTTAATATTTTTTAAAATTAGCTTGAAATAATTACTAATTTAAAATATAATATATGTATAACTTTATATTCTTATAAGGTTTACAAATCATCGTTTGTAATGAATCAAAATAAAACAAAAGAGGTGTGATGAATGAAAAAGGGTGTAGTCCAAACTAAGTTTTGGAAACGTGGACTGGCAGCAACACTGGCTGCAGCAATGCTCTGCGGCAACTTCCTGGAAGTAGGTTCAAGCCTGAAAGTTTTTGCTGAAGATGGCGTAGCAAGCAACGCTGGTGTTACGGTAAATATCGATACCGATTTCAGTACACTGACACTGGAAAATGTTCCAAGTAATGTTGATATTCCGCTTAATATCCAGGTGGATGAAGCTGAATTGACAGCAAAAACAGAAAACTTGGAAGAAGAACAAAAATCAGCTGCACAGAATGCTTATCAGGCTGAGATGCAGGCAGGATTCGAGCAGAAATTGAATGAACTGCTGGAAGGAAAATCTGTCGTTGATTACACAGGTGCACAGGATGCGCCAAACATTGGTGTAGTCACTGCGGTAAGCTTTGATGAAGATGGTAGTGTTGATGACATTTCTTTCATCGGAGTAAATACCGGTGCAGAAAGCAGAGAAATTACGGTTTCACTGACTCATCCAATTGAAGTTGATAAAGCTGCAAGCGGATTACAGACAGTTGAACTGGATGCTCAGCTCAATTTAGACGCATTTAAAGAGGAAGAAGCTCCGGATAACGGCGATCAATCCGAATCCGAAACTGAGACTCCGGACAACGGCGATCAGTCCGAATCCGAAACTGAAACTCCGGACAATGGTGATCAGTCCGAGGGTGACGAATCTAATAGTAAAAATCAGGAGTTAACTCCTGATTCCACACCTGCAGGTGTGACCAATCAGTCCGCTTCTTACAGCGAACTGACTGACCATTTTTCTGTCGGAACAAACGATGATTTAAGTAATCTGGAAGATCCAGACAAAGAAACAACCCCTCCAACCGATACAGAAACTCCGGAAGGAACCACTCCGCCAACCGGTACAGAAACTCCGGAAGAAACCACTCCTCCGGAAGAACCAGAAAATTCGGACGATATGCCAAAGAATTACTGGAATATCTCTGCAAATCCAAAGGTAAATGAAGGCACTATCTCCTTTACTGAGGCAATCAGCCCTGCTGCAAACTTTGCTGTGGAAGAAGCATCCGACACAGCTTTGATTTCTGCGCTTTCCTTTATGGTTCCAGGCGAGAGCATCGCGCAGGTTGGTTTAAAAGGTCATGGTGGTTCTGATCATGATGGTTCTACTCCTATCCCAGATTTTCCTAATAACCCAGGTACTGGTTCGGGCGAAGCAGTTGAGACACACTTCAGTGCCAGCAAAACAAGCTCTAAAAAATCGGATGCTGGTATCTATGATATCACCCTGATGGTAGATGGCATAGATGGAACCAAACTGACCGAAGAAGTTGCCGAACAAAACGTTCTGTTTGTCATTGACCTTTCGGATAGTATGAAAGAAAATGGGAAATGGGATACTTTGAAATCTGCCGTGAAATCCATGACAGATACCTTGGAAGCTGCCAACTGGAAAAATGGCGATAAAATAAAGGTCGGCATTGTTGGCTATGCAGGAGCTGCGGATAATGATGACAAATATACAGCAGCTATAGACATTTCAGATTTCACAACTCCTGAACAAGCTTATAACGAAATTAGATCAGCAAATAAACCTGGTGATTTGAGAAATGAGGATATGAATGGTGGCACCAACTGTGAAGCAGGTGCATTAAAAGCCATTGAGATGCTCCAAGGTCAAAAGAATCCAACCACCATTATCTATTTGTCTGATGGAATCGCTACCTATGCATATAAAGAAAATGGAGAACAAAAAGGCGATGGTACATCATATCCATATCAAAGTAAGGACAAATTAGAGCAATTTGCTCAGGAAGCCAGAACCGTTTTAGAGGCTATCGCTAATAAAGGATATCAAATTCATACTATCGGATTTGGCTGGAATGGTGAATCTAATACCCTGCTTAAAAATGGTGAAAATATTACTTATCACAATGCAGCTGATACAAATAACTTATCAAAAATCTTTAATGATCTGGCTATGAGCATCACCGGACAAAAGGTTGCTAATACAGACGTAACCGTAACTGACCCGATGAGCAAACATGTAGACATCGCAAAAGCAGATGGTTCTCTGTTCATGACAGACAACAAACTGATGAGTGCCAAAGAACAGGTAGACGCAATCAAGCAGGACCCATCTGCGCTGGGCATTACCTTCACAAAAACCACATATCAAATGGGCGATGATGGAAAACCTGTCATGGGTAATGATGGCAAGCCTCAGGTAAATGACATTGTCACAGTAATTTCTACCAGCAACGAGACGATTGATGACAAAAACTATAATCAGCTGTTAGAAGAAGTATCCTTCACTAATAATGCTGGTGTTGTTCAGCTTACCTGGACACCGGGTGCTTACAAAAATGGTCATAGAGAACTCAGCGGAAAATATGAACTGACCTACACCGTCAACGTCAAGGCTGATCAGGACAATTTTGTAAGCAGTAACAATTATGATGCAAATGGAGAAACAAAGGTTTCTGGCAGCGTAGATGGCGGAACCACATCCGAATCCTCTATTACAGTTCCTACTGTTCAGCAGACCCAAAACACTCTGACCATCAAAAAGACTGGTACAAACGGTACAGCTTTGAGTGATGCAGAGTTTGTTGTTTCCTTTACAGATGATGCAGGCAATACAAAATATCTGACGGAATCTGGTACATACACTTCTAATGAATCTGATGCTCAACACTTCACTACAAATAGCAGTGGTACAGTAACTATCGATGGTCTGTACGACTATGTCTATACTGTAGAAGAAGTAAAAGCACCAGACGGCTATTCTAAGCTTGGTCAGTCTTTCACCGTTGACTTTACTGACAAGGAAGGCAAAGCCGCAAGAGGTACTGTTAAGCAGGACGGTATTGTTGATGGTAGCTTAAATACAGATAATAGTACTGGTGAAGTTACCGTACAGAACGCGCCAAGCACCGGCAGTATCACTGTTAACAAAGTGCTGAAAGACGCAAACGATCAATTAATTCAGAGTACAAACAACCCAGCCTTCAAAGTTGAGCTGACAAAGGATAACGATCCTAACTTTACTGCTCAAACAAAAGAACTGAAATGGAACAATGATACAAAGGCATACAATACAGTTACCTTCGATAATCTGGAAGCTGGCACCTATACCATTACAGAGTATCTGGCAGATGGTACACTGGCTTCTTCCAAGTATGATGTAACTGTAACTGCAAATGGTTCTCCGGTAACGAATGGTCAGGTAGCACTGGATGGTGGCCAAACTGTTAATGTTACCATCACCAACAAAGAAAAAGCAGATGGCAGCATCACTGTTACCAAGGAACTGAAAGGTTACGATGACGGTACACCAAGCAGTACAGACAAAACCTTCTACGTTGCTCTGTATCAGGGTGATGTTACAACTCCAGTAACAGATGCTACTGTTACAAAAGCTGATGGTTCTACTGCAACCAACAATAATGGTGTTTATGAAATCAAAGCTAATGAAACCCTGACCTTCTCCAACCTCCCATACGGTAATTACATCGTTAAGGAAGTTGTAAAGAATGGTAACAATTGGGTTGAGGTAGACAACAACGATAAGAATTTTGATTTTACTGTCACCTATAATACTCAAAATATCAATGTACACAACTCTCAGGTAAACGAAGTTACCATTACCAACACCAGAAAAGTGGAAGGCTCCATTGTTCTGAAAAAGGTAATTGATGTACCGAGCAACGTTCCTGGTGATAATAAGACCTTTACCTTCCAGATTACTGGCGATGGTATTACAACTCCTATTTCTGTAACAGTAGAACCTGATAGTGCTACTGGCGCTCTGCAAGAGGTTGACCTGCTCCAGGCACTGAAAGATGCAGGTGTAACAGAAATTTACGGTAAAAAATTCACCATTACTGAAATACTTCAGGATAGCGATAATTATACTTTAGAAAGCATTGGTTCAACTTCAGAGGCTAAACCAAACACATCAACCGGTTTGAAAGGTTTCCTGGAAGCACTGTTGGCACCACGCAATGCTGATCCTTCCTGCACCTTCACTCCTGAAAGAAACAAGTCTATCACAATTACCGCAACCAATACTGCTAAAACCGGCAGCATTGTAATCAACAAGGTAGACAATGCTGAAAAGGCTCTGCCAGGCGTAACTTTTGGACTCTATACTGATGTAAATGCTACAACATCATTTACACAGAATGGTGCTCAGGTAACTGTAACTACTGGTGATAACGGCACTGCTAGATTTGATGAGGTCCCAGTTGGTACTTATTATCTGAAAGAAACTGCTGTTCCTGCGGGATATGTTGCAAGTGGCGTTATCTTTGAAGTTACCGTAACTTCTGATGGAACAACCACCGTTACAAAAGATACAAAAGTTGTTTCCGATACACAACCTGAATTTACAGATGATAACGAACTCATCAACACTCCAACTGCAATTACTCCAGAAATCAAAGTTACTAAAGCTGCAGCTACTGGTGATGAAGCATTCATCAAAGCTGATAGTAAAGAGTATACTGTTCAGATTACTGACAACGAATCTTCTAAAGAAGTAATTCTGAAGAACGCTAATAACTGGACAGAAACAACATCCGACTTTACTTTGATGCCGAATGTGAAATACACTGTTTCTGAAACTGTTCCAAAGGATGCTCATTGGGCACTGAATAGCATTACAATCACCTTTAAAGATGGTTCTGGAAACACTGTTGATGTAACTGTTGATGAAAACCACGCCTTCACTCTGACACCAGAACAGGCAAGCAAGGTAAGATCGATTGAGATTGTTGTCACCAACAAGGCAAAACGCAGTGAAGCACGGCTGGAAGTTACCGAGCAGGTTATTGGTAATCTGCTGGAAGCAGAGAAGAATACCTTTAACTTCACTGTTACAGGTCCTGACGGAACATTTACAGGACTTGTAACTGTAAAAGACGGTAATGTTACAAATGTCTCCGATTGGAAGGATGCAGGCAACGTAGAAGTTGCTGAACTTCCTAAGCTGATTCCGGGTGAAACATATACTATCACCCAGGCAGACCATTCATTCTACACTCTCAATAGTGTTACAGGAAGTGGAATGGATGGCATTAACGGTGAAGTAAATGATAAAACCTTTAAATTTACTGTTCCAGCAGATGCAGAAGGTACCTATACAGTTGCATTTACGAACTATGCAAATACCATTCCGGTAACACTTACAAAAGTTCTGGAAGACAATGCTCGTCCGCTGAATCCAGACGACCAGTTTGATTTTGACATCACCACAATCCAGGATGATGGCCATGCATTTACAACAGCGGCAGCTGTCACAACAACTAATTCCGCAACCTTCAACCTCATCAAAGGAAAAACTTATACTATCAAAGAAGTTGCTATTCCGGACGGTTATCAGCTGGTTAGCATTGCGATGGATGGAGAAGTTCTTCCATCCACAGAGGATGTAAATCCTTCTTACCAATTTACTATTCCAACAGATGCAGATGAAATTAAATTAGTTGCAACCAACCGAATTCTGGGCAGCTACGACTTTATTAAGATGGGTAAGGTTACAACCATTACACAGCGTCCAAACGGAACTGTGATTTCCAGAACAGAAACCACCAATCCATTGGCCGGTGCAACCTTTACCCTGAAAGATGAAGATGGCGTTCTGCTCCAAACTGTTGAGTCTGCTGCAGACGGTAAGGTTTCCTTTAATAATCTCCCTGCTGGTGAATATATCATCGAAGAAGCATCTGCTCCAAGCGGCTTTAACAAGTGGAACTATCAAATCGATCTGACACTGTCTATTGATGGAGATCGCGATATGATTATAAATGCAGAGCCAACCGATGACAGAGGTACAGAAGAGAAAGATTACATGTTGTGCATTTACAACTATCGTGAGGATATTATCACGGAACAGGATCCTCCAATTCCTCCAACAGATCCAGAAGATCCAGGTGATCCTCGTCCAAGCGGTGGTGGAGATGAAACAACAACCAGAACCATCGAAGATACTCCTACACCAACCACAACCATTGAAGATGAAGATGTTCCATTGGCACCTTTGCCAAATGACATGATAACCATTGACGATGAAGATGTTCCGTTGGGAGATCTTCCTTATACAGGTGGTTTACCATTCGAACTTGTAGGCGTATTAGGTATTGCTTTGGTAGGCGCTGGTTTGGTTCTTAGAAAGAAAAACAAAAAAGACTAGTTAAACAGCCATTACCGGTTCTGTTTGACTAAACTCTAAAACAAAGTGGGCCGGCCAGCCGGTCCACTTTGTTTATTATCAGAAAACAATACAGGGTAAGGAAAGGTGATGAATTGATGTACAATAAAATTCTACGAAAAATTTCTAATGTATTGTTGGTATGCGGTGGAATTTGTATTTTGGCAGCAGCAGGATACTTTGCGGCAACCTACCCTTGGCGAATTCTATTGAGCAAATTTGGAATTGAACTCTCAACCGAATTAAAAGACCCCACTCCAATAGATGCTGTTTACAGTGCATATTCTTCGGATTATCAAAAAAATTCAGACCTGGGATTGCTGGATGTAAAAAATCTGCCAGATCCAAGCCCATTTGCAGGTTCGAAACCAAGTGTTGACAATTTGACACTCATTGGCGCAATTAAACTTCCTAAGATTGGTGTTAGTGAAAATGTGGTAGAAGGCACTGGAGCAGAGCTATATTACGCAGCAGGTCACATGCGCGGTACAGCAGAAATCGGGCAGGAAGGAAACTGCGTCATTGCTGGTCATCGAGACTATGTTAAAATGAATCCGTTTTCCTATTTAAATAAAATGGAAATAGGCGATGATATTATTTTAGAGGACCCTAATTATCGTTATACATACAAGGTGTATCGCATTGAAACTGTATTGCCTAGCGATACTTGGGTAACAGAAAAACAAGAAGATAAAGAAAAAATTTGTACTCTTATTACATGCACACCACGAATTACCAGCACACATCGTTTAATAGTTTTTGGCGAACTCGTTTCTCAGGAGCCATTAGAAGATGATAATTCAAAGTAAAATATTCCATTAAAACTAAAATCTCTCTTATTTCCCTGATTATAAATACATCCTGACTTTCACCCTGACGATGTAATATACACTCTGTCAGGGTGAAGTTTTATATCAAGTTATATACTAAATATTGTTACCTCACTTCTTGTAATTCCATTGCTCCTGTTTCAAAATCAAAACGTTTAAAAAAAGTTTCGATCCATGACATCCTATCGTTCCACAAATCTTCATGTTTTTTCACAGACTGTTAAATTGAATTTCGGGTTTACTCATGTTACAATAGTGGTGTGAAAAAGAAAGAGAAAAATTTGAAGGAGGAACTATCACATGGAACAGCTTCGTAAAGCAAAAGGCTTCATCTGCGATATGGATGGAGTTATCTACCACGGAAACAAAATTTTACCAGGTGTCAAGGAATTTGTTGAATGGTTATATCGTGAAAGCAAACAATTCTTATTCCTGACCAACAACAGCGGCAAGACACCAAAAGAATTGCAGGAAAAACTGGCACGAATGGGGCTGGAAGTCGATGAACATCACTTCTATACCAGCGCCCTTGCTACTGCCGAGTTTATCTCCCGTCAAAGTCCTGGTGCCCATGTCTTTGTTATCGGGGAACCTGGATTATACAATGCCTTATATGAAAAGGGCATCACCCTGGATGACACCTCCCCGGATTATGTTGTAATCGGAGAATCTTCCAGCTATAACTACGATAATATCTGCAAGGCAGTTCACCATGTCCAGAACGGTGCCCGTCTGATCGGAACAAACTATGACCTCACCGGTCCGACCGAACAGGGAATTATGCCTGCCTGCCGTGCCTTTGTAAAACCGATTGAACTGGTTACCGGCAAAGAAGCTTACTATATTGGCAAACCAAATCCTCTGATGATGCGCACCGGTTTAAACATGCTCGGCGTACATTCCCAGGAGGCTGTCATGATTGGCGACCGTATGGATACTGATATTGTTGCCGGCATCGAAAGTGGTCTGGACACCGCACTGGTTCTGTCCGGTGTTTCTACCCGCGAAACGGTTAAACTGTTCCCTTACCGTCCAAGGCTGATTCTCAACGGCGTGGGAGATATTCCAGACTAATCTTACTTTGTCAGCATATTTTTCTTTTCTCATCTCAAAGTTAAAAATCTCAGTGAGGTAAAATGATATGCTCAAAGCCTTTTTTGCAGTAGTCTACTTCTGTATATTTTTATTTTTCATCGATTTGATCTTTCGAAATACGCTAAGTGTATTCACCGATATATTGGCAGTGATTTGTTGGATCATCGCATTGATTTTAAGTATCGGAATGGCTGACTATACTGTAAAAAAAGTAAAAGACAAGTATGGAAAAAGATAATTTCAGCTTGCCCTGAAATTTAATGCTCGCCCTCGAAGTTCACGTCGCCGACATTGGCCAGCTCGGCAGCCGTGATGGCGGGCCAGGTGACCTTGACAGTCTGGTTGTCGAACGCACCGTTATTGTAGCCGACCTTCACGGTCTTCGGCAGCGTCGGAACGATGCCCTGCGTCGTCGTGACCTCAACGGGCTCGACGCTCGTGATGGTGGCCTTATCCATGTCGCTGCGGACATAGATCGTGCAGGTGGTCATCTTGCCGGTGGAGTTGTTCACGCCGCGGAGCTTGACCTCGCCGTCGGTGGCGATCATGTCAGCCGTCAGGGTCTCCCAGGTAACGGGGACGCTGATGAGCGCGCCGTCCGAGGTGACTGCCGTGACGTTGGAGGGCAGCGTGGGCATGACGCCGGGCTTCGTGGCGAGGAAGACCTCGTTCAGGGAAGCGACGTCAACGGAGGAATAGACCTTGAAACGGTAGATGCCGTTTGCTTGCGCGCCGGAACGGACGGTCACATACAGGCGCAGGCGGGTGGTGGTAACGCGGTCGAATTCAATGCGGTTGTACTTGTTCTTTGCAATGCTGCTCTCGAACGGGGTGGTGATGTTGACATCCTGCCAGGTACCGCTGGCATCGAGGTACTGCATGCGCAGCTTGGACGGGACCTGCGTTCCGCCGCCGTCGTCATACCAATAGATGTCCGCGCCGCCGACGGTCACGGCCTCATCCCAGGTATAGCCGACATAGTGCTCGGAGCCGGCGCTCTGAGGCCAGTTGCCCCAGCCCTTGCCGGCGCCCACGTTGGAGCTGGTCGGCTCGAAGCCCGGCTTGTTGATGCCGTTCAGGTTCTCCCAGCTCGAGGTGTAGTCACTTTCGACGGAAGCGGCGTCCGGAGCGACGTCCTCACCGAGGCCGCCCGCAGCGCCCTGCTTCAGGGTGACGGTCAGCTCGGCAGTCGCGCTCAGCTCGCCGTCACTGACGGTGAAGCGAACGGTGTACTCGCCTTCCACGGAGCCGGAGATGGTCGTGGTGGGCTTGTTGGCGCTGCTCAGGATAACCTCGGCGCCCTCCGGAGCGGAGACAAGCTTCCAGGCGTAGCTCATGTCCTTGTCGTAGGGCATGCCGTCGTCGGTGCAGGTCGCCTTCAGGGTAGTGTAGAGGTTGCCGGTCATGGAGGTGTCTTCCGCGAGCTTGACGGACGGAGCCGTGTTCTGCGCGGGATGATCGCGGTCGCCGCCCTCGTTGAAGAGCTGGATCTCGGTCACGGCAGTGAAGCCCTTGTCCTTGTTGGTGAAGGTGAAGCGGAACTGATCCGTCTCGACCGGTGCGAAGTACACAGCGTTGTAGTTCGCGCGCGGAGCGGACGGGGTACGGGTCTGCTGCCGGACGGCCTGCCAGGCCTCGCCGTCCCAGTACTCGACTGCGAACTTGGAGGGCTCGGAGTAGCCGTTCGTCTGGCGGTCGTTGTAGAAGTACAGCGTCGCCATGTCCACGGTCTGCTTGGAGGAGAGCTTCAGCGTCAGGCTGTCGCGCTCGTTCACGCTGCCGTAGTTGCCCCAGAACGGCATGTCGACGGTCGTGCCGTCCACAACTGCCTGCGGATCGGGAGCTGTCTCATTGACGGCCTTGGACGTGGAGTCGCTGCCGTCAGCGCGGTGCTTTTCTGCCCAGGACGCGGCGCGGGCCTTGTCCGGGGTGAAGGTGGCGGTGACCTCCGCGCCCTCGGCGAGGTTCGTCATGCCGTGCACGCCGGACTTCTCCAGCATGTTGAGGACCTTCTTCTCGGTGATGGCGGTGTTCATCGCGGTGGGGATGGCAGCGCCGCCGTTATTGGTGACGATCTCGACAGCGCCGTCGGGGAAGGAGATTTCCTTCGTGGCGGAGTCATAGACGACATGGGCCAGATCCTTCAGGGTGAAGGCCAGCGTGCCGTCGATGTACAGGGAGTAGCCCTCGGGGCACTCGTTGTACCAGGTCTTGCCGTCGTCCGGCTTATCCCACACGACCGTCAGGTCATGACCGTGATAGCGGGCGTTGTTGACCATGAAGTGGTCATAGGAGAAGTCGATCGGGCTCAGCTCGATCTTTTCATCGGAACGCGGCTGGATACCGGCCATGTCCTCGATGAAGAGGTAGGTGTAGTTGCCGAGGATGTTGTGGTAGATCCAGGAACGGTAGTAGTTCTCATAGGTTCTGCCGTCGATGTTGTGGAACTCGTTGTTGTTCGGATAGCGGATGTCGCCTGCATCGGGGTAGACGTTCCATGCCATCCACTCGGCCATCATGGCGAGCATGTCGTCGGTGATATAGGTCTGCTCCTTGTCATAGGTACGCAGAGCGGACTCATACAGACGGAGCTGCACGGTGAAGTTGATGTTCGAGAAGTTGTTCGAACCGCTGACCTCCTGGTTGTGGACCTGGTTGGCGGTGTAGAACGGGAAGATCGGGAACTCCTTGCCGTTGGAGAAGGCCTTGAGGGCTTCCTTGTACTTCGTGACGGAAGCGGCATCGTCGGGGACGAGGCCCACGGCAAAGTAGTTGTAGTTGTTGGACTCGGTGTACTTGACGAGGTTGGGCTGGTTAGCGTTATGCTGTGTGCCGGTCGGACGGACGGCATAGGTCTCGAACTTCTGGCACTCCTCGCACCACATGAGCTCGAGGACGTCGGCCTTGATCTTGTCGGCCAGATCGCGGTAATACTTGGCCTGCTCGGTGTTGCCCAGCTGCTCATAGAGCTTCGCGGCGGCGTCGGCAGCGGCCCAGACGTAGGCGTTTTCGCCGTGTGCCTTCCAGGTGCCGGTGCCGGGGGCGTGCATGGAGATGGTATCGGCGTCGTTGCCGGTCATGTAGTTGTTGCGGTAAGCGATGAGGTCGCGGCCCTCAATGTGGTTGCCGTAGTGCTCCAGCTGGCCGGTAGCATCGTGGCCGAAGTAGTACGCGAAGTTCTCCGCGACCTCTGCGCCGCCGCCGATGACGTTGAACGCCTCATAGCCGGCCTCAGCCAGATACTGACCATAGTGGTTGTTCCAGTTGTTGCGGTTTCCGGGGTTATCAAGGAAGGCGCTGCTCTGCGAGGAGTTGCCCGCGGACAGCAGCTGGCCGTAAGCCAGATACGGAGAGCGGAGCCACTTCGTATCCTGCAGGTGCATCGGCTGCGTCAGGATGATGGCGTTGTTGTAGCCGAGGACGCCCTCGATGGTGACGGGGTACTGATAGTCATAGCCGGGGATGTTGGCATCGAGCGAGTTGAAGCGCTCCAGCCACCAGCGATAGTCGATCGCCTTCTGGACGGCCTTCTTCGGCACGTCGATGTAGGGCAGGTTCTCCGCCCAGTAGAGGTTGTATTCCGCCTTCTGCGCACGGACAGCCTCAAGGTTTCCGAGGCCTGCGAAGCGGAGGTACTGCTCGGTGGACTCCGGGATCTCTTCCGTCGTAAAGGCGATGACGACCTTCAGCTCCACACTGCCGCCCGCGGGGACGGTGACGTCGCGGGACAGCCAGCAATAGTCGTCGGACGAAGCGGCCTCGAAACCGTCGCCGGTCATGCGGGCATAGATGGTGGTAAGGCCTGCAGGGGAAGAGCAGGTGCCGGTCAGCTCTGTCTGCTCTGCACCATTGACCGTGACCTTGCCGGGCTCCGTCGCAAAGATGGAGTCCGCTGCCACCGTAATTGCCTGATCCTCTGCGGATTTGTTGGTCAGCGTCATCGTCGTGACGGCGACGTTCTCCTGATGGATGAACTTCACGACATCCAGCGTCAGGTTGCTGCCGACAGAGTAGGTGCTGGACCAGTTACTCGGCGCATTGACGCGTTTGCTGGTGTCTTCCTTCGTGGTCAGGCTGCCGTCGGCGTTCGAGAAGAGAACGCGGACCAGATCGCCCCGGCCAAGCGGCTGATGATAGGCGGTGTTGCCGCCGAAGCCGATGACGGACGGGCTGCTCGTGTACATATACAGCGCGCGGCCGCGGGTCAGGAAGGTGTTGCCGTCGGCGTTGCCGTTCGAACCGGCGTTGCCGTTGCAGACGCCCTCACGGGCGAGGATGCGGTCCATATAGAAAGAGTCGCCGCCATTGGCAAGATCCTGCTTATAGATCGCCATCATGATGTCCTTTTCGGAATAGGACACACCGAGCTTCGACAGGTCATAGACCTCGTCAAGAAGCTCTGTGTTCTTGAATGTGGGGTAGCCGATGTCCAGCGCTGCGGGTGCTTCTGCGGCAGATGCCTTCAGAACGCCAGCCGGGAGCAGCGAGAGTACAACAGCCAGCACAAGCAGTGCAGAAAGCAGCTGTTTCACATGCTTCATGGTTTATTGTTCCTCCCAAGTTCGATTTTCGAGCATATTGTTTGTCTGGGTCCAATTGCCGGGAAATGCTGGGGGGCTCCCCATGCGGCTTCGGCCGCATGGGGAACAGGGGGAAAGATCAGGCGTTCAGGTACCGGGCAAGGATCACGGCGATCTGTGCACGGGTCGCGGTGTCCTGCGGGAGCAGCTTGCCGTCAGAGCCGTTGATGAGGCCTCTGGCGACCGCCCAGTTCATGGCCTCCAGCGCGTAGCCGGAGATGTCCTTTGCGTCGGGGAAGCTCGTGAGCTTGCCGTCCTCGGTGTTCTCCTCGTGCGCATAGCGGTAGAGGATGACGGCGATCTGCTCGCGGGTGATCGGATCGTTCGGGGCGAACGTCGTTTCGTTCACGCCCTTGACGATGCCGTTCTCGGCGGCCCAGACAATGGCCTTTGTGTACCACTGGCCGTCGGCGACATCCGCGAACGGGATGGCGGCGCTGGTCTCGGGCTCACCGGCGATGCGGTAGAGGATCGTGACGAGCTGGGCGCGCGTCAGGCTGCCTTCGACATCGAACGTGTCGGCGGCAACGCCGTTCATGTAGCCGTTTCTCACCATGAAGTCGATGCCGTCATGATACCAGACGTTCTCCTCGACATCCGTGAACGCTGCGCTCGGGCAGACGGCGTTGTTCAGGGCCTCGCGGGCGGCAGCCAGAGCGGCGTCGACCTCAGCGGGCGTCTTTGCGGCCTCGATGGCGGCAGCGGCGTCGGCAAGCGCCTTGTCATACGCTTCCTTCGCGTGGCCGGTCAGGCCCTCGCCGTTCTGCTGGAGCTGAGCCAGCTCGTAAGCGGCGGCATACTTGGCAGCGGCCAGAGCGGCCTCCTCGGCCTTTCTCTGGGCCTCTTCGGCGGCCTTGCGCTCAGCCTCGGCGCGCTCGGCCTCGGCCTGTGCCTTGGCGAGGTACTCGACGAGCTCGGCCTTGATGCGGACGATCTCTTCATAGGCCTCAGCCATCTTCTTTGCATACTCGGCAGCCTGCGCAGCGGATGCGGCGGCTTCCTTGTTGGACTGCTCGGCAGCCTGCATAGCCAGCTCCGCGGCGGACTTGGCGTCCTCGGCGGACTTGCGGGCATCCTCGGCGGCCTTCTGGGCAGCCTTGGCTTCCTCAGCGGCCTTCTCGGCGGCTTCGCGGTCCTCAGCGGTGGAGGCGGCGGCCTCCTCAGCCTTCTTCCTGGCCTCTTCGGCCTTCTTCTCGGCTTCCTCGGCAGCCTTCTCGGCATCCTCGGCAGCCTTCTGCGCCTTCTGAGCCTTCAGCATGGCCTCGGCGGCGTCGGCAGCAGACTTCGCAGCCTCTTCAGCGGAAGCAGCGGCCTTTCCGGCCTCCTCAGCGGACTTGGCAGCCTTCTCGGCGGCCTTTGCGGCAGCCTCGGCAGCAAGCGTGTTGTTCGCGGCGGCAGCGGCGGCGGCGTCCTCGGCAGCCTTCTGCGCTGCCTCAGCACCGGCCTGTGCAGTCTCGGCGGC
>OGXT01001587.1_pt1 | contig 21522 bp, 25 predicted proteins | sample 1576361 | NCBI WGS metagenome assembly OGXT01 (sample SAMEA3541514, study PRJEB24748) | human gut metagenome | biome: human gut; feature: human-associated habitat; material: faeces | place: China | collected 2012 | reverse complement strand
ATTGTAATTGATGGTGAAGGTTCAAAGGTTATTTGCAAAGACTAATTTGAAAATTCCAGTTTGTCGATCTACGGCAGCCTTTCAATAGGCTGCCGTATTCGCTTTTCGGAAGATTTTCATTTGCACATTTGCCATGATGAGCATCTGCGGATACAATGGAGGCAGAGAGGAATGGAGGTGCTGCAAATGTTCCGCCGTAAAGCAGAGACACGAATGGTTGAGCTGTCCCCTGACGAGGCGCGGCTGTTGCGGGGAGCGCTTCTTGCTTTTCGCAACAAGCTTCATTCTGCCGGAAAACCGACAGAGGATGTGAACGAGCTGATTATCAAGGTGATGAAATGAGGTAGAGGAATTTCATGCCTTCTCCCAAGATTGTTCGAGGGTTTTCGAGATTTATTATAAAATACTGAAATTCTATCTTGACAACGCTATAATCAGGAGTATAATAATATGATTTATGCTAGATCATAAATGGGCGGCGTGGGAGAAAAAGGAGAATGTTATGGCCTATGAAATTGTTTGTGAATCCGAAGCAAAGCGATATCGTTCCGATTGCGCCTCCGTGCTGACTAAGACTTGTGAGATACTAAAGAGCAAGAATATTATTGCTCAGTTTTCGCTTGTCGGAAGCGGTGCAAAAAACTTGATAACAAGGAATGGAAATGGACCTTACGATCTTGACTACAATCTCGTTGTCATAAAAGCGGACGAAAGATATTGGAAAGACTTACGGCTACTAAAAGATACCATTCGGAATGCGCTTAATAAGGCTGAGAGAAAGGATTTCTTTTCGGATGCTATGGATTCAAGATCCTGCTTAACCACGCTTTTACATTTCAATGATTCGCCAAATGTTGAATTCAGCTTCGATGTTGCAATTCTAACTAAAAATCGCAACGGAGATTATATGAGACTCATTCATAATAAAAACGCTTTCTGTTTTGGCTACGATCAATACACATGGAATGAAGTCCCAAAATCTCACGATGTAAAGGAAAAAGCCGATGCAATAAAAGCAGAGGGACTATGGCAAGAGGCCAGAGATAGGTATGTTGAGTTGAAGAGCATGTATCTTTCTCGCCAAGACAACACACATCCTTCTTTTATCGTATATGTTGAAGCGGTCAACGAAATCTATTACAAATACTTCAGATAAGGAGATATTCTGATGGGAAAACACTTTTTTGACTTTGAAGACGGAGATTTTGCTTTTTCGATTTCAGATAATATGGCAATGAATTCTGACGGTGACCTTATGATGAGAATGGGTAACAATATGGCAATGGATATGGATACCGGTGATATTCACATGATCTCATCTTGGCCAAACGACGATGATGAAGATGAATAACTAACCATATTGCATATCTGAAAGAACAATGAAGCCTCCGTATTATTGTGGCCATCGCAAGAATACGGAGGCTTTTTATGGCATTCAAAGACACAACAGAAAGGAACGCAATGAATTACTATATTTCTGATTTGCATATCGGGCATGAAAATATTCTGCGGTTTGATAACAGGCCATTTGCGGATGTCAATGAGATGAATAACAAGCTCATAGAAAACTGGAACGCCAGAGTACGCAGCGATGACACGGTATACATTCTTGGCGATTTCATCTGGGCAAAGGAAAGCGAGTGGCCGTCTATTGTTGGTTCGCTTGGCGGCAACAAGGTGCTGATACGGGGCAATCACGATCCCAAGCAATTCAGCGCTTCCACAAAGCGTATGTTCCAAGAAATTACGGACTTGAAGGAAATCAAGGACAGCGGCAAGCATGTTGTGATGTGTCATTATCCGATTCCCTTCTTCCGTGCCAGCTTCGCTTCGACAGCGTTCATGCTCTACGGGCATGTCCATCAGACGATTGAATATGAGTATATCGCAAAGCTGCGCCGTGAGGTAAAGGCAAATTCCACCGGTTACGGCACGCCGAACGGTAACTTCATCAATGTCGGTTGCATGATGCCGTATATGGATTACACGCCAAGAACGCTGGATGAGATTATAGAAGGAGATGCAAGGTACCATGAAGAAAATCCCGACGCTCTTTGATGGGGGGAATAACAAGTGCCGTCTGCTCAGTCGCCTGATTTGAAATCGGGCGACTTTTACATGAATGGTGAAAGCCTGTGCAGACACGCATAATTGCTGCCCATATAGGCTAAAATACAAGTGTATCGTATTTTAGCCTAAAATCTATTGATTTCTCCTCTCGCGTAGGCTATAATAAAGGTGCATCGTATTTTGGCCTAAAGGAGGCAGGGCAATGTATATTGAGAGACAGCTTGAAAAGAAGTTTATAGCGGTAAGCGAGGAGTATGCTTGTGTGCTGCTGACGGGTCCGCGTCAGGCGGGAAAATCCACTATGCTGCGGCATCTGATGGAGGGGACGGCACGAGCCGAGGTTTCGCTGGACGATTTGGAGGAACGCAGGCTTGCCAAAACCGATCCTGCCATGTTCTTGAAGCTGCATCCCGCGCCGGTTCTCATCGATGAGGTTCAGTATGCACCGGAGCTGTTTTCGTATATCAAGATCGCTGTGGATAATGGCGCTGCACCCGGCTCCTACTGGCTGACCGGCTCTCAGGCGTATCGCCTGATGGAGCTGGCACAGGAGTCGCTGGCCGGAAGAACCGCCATTCTCCATATGTCTGCACTGTCGCAATCTGAGCTTTGCGGCGCAGTGGAGGTTTCACCCTTTTCGTTGGAGCTTGACGAATTGCAGAAGCGCAAGGCGTTGCTTTCCCCAGCCACACCGAATGAGATCTATCAAAGGATTTGGGATGGCGCACTCCCCGGCCACAGGAGCGGCAAGTATAAAGACCGTGATGTGTTTTACAGCAGCTATATTCAGACCTATATCGACCGGGATGTGACCACCGATATTCCCGGTGTGGATAAGGTGATGTTTGCCGACTTCATTCGCGCTGCCGCCTGCAGAAGCGGCCAGATGCTGAACCTGCATGACATCGCCGGAGATGTGGGGGTCAGTGACGATACCGCAAAGCGCTGGATGAAGGAGCTTGAAAAATCCGGGATCGTGTTCTTCCTGCCCCCCTACTCCAACAACCTTTTGAAGCGGACGATCAAAACGCCGAAGATGTATTTCTTTGATACAGGGCTGGTCAGCTATCTGACCCGGTACTCAAGCCCCGAAATTCTGATGAACGGTGCGATAAACGGAGCTGTCTTAGAAAACTATGTTGTGTCGGAAATCATCAAGACCTACAGCAACAGCGCCAAGGATTGCCTGCTGCATTATTACCGGGATAAGAACAGCAATGAGATCGATCTGATTATGGAGAGCGACGGTCAGCTGCACCCCATCGAAATCAAAAAAAGCATCAACCCGCCCACACAAATTACGGGTGCTTTCAAGTTGCTGGATAAAGCCTCTGTGCCGAGAGGGACAGGCGCGATCATCTGCCTTCGGGAGGCATTGAGCGCAATCGACAGCAGCACATACATTGTCCCCGTGTGGATGATCTGATTTCGTTCCAAAAAATATTCTATACACAGCCGCTTGGTTTCCAAGAGAAATCAAGCGGCTGTTTCTATAGAGCGTGTTATCCCAAAAACATAAATGAAGGAGGAAAGCAAAATGACAAACGAAGAACTGAACACCGCTTTATATAAGAAGGTGTTCGCAGAACAGGAGCAGTACCGGGAGTGGCTGCTTTCCCAGCCGCCCAATGAAATCCTGAACCACTGCTACGAGTACACGGTACGGGAGGACATCGTGCTGGCACTGGAGGAATACGACTTGTCCGATAAGCAGTGCAAGGCACTCCTGAAGTCGCCCTGTCCCCTTGCGGATGTGTTCAAGGACTTTGAAAAGCGGGAGACCGACCACATGGACAACATCCGTGACACCATCGAGTGCCGAGCCAATGCGGTCATCCGGGCCGTTTTTTTGAGAGACCGGCGTGAAGCGAGGTGATGCACTATGAGCTATATTGCTGCGGAGGATGTTGCCAAGGCCAAGGAAATGGACCTTTTGACTTACCTCCGCAATTATGAACCCCAAGAGCTCGTCCATGTATCCGGAAACACCTATTGCACCAGAGAACACGATTCCCTGCGAATCAGCAACGGCAAGTGGTGCTGGTTCTCTCAGGGCATTGGCGGCAGATCGGCACTGGACTATCTCATCAAGGTAAAGGGCATTCCTTTCACGCAGGCAGCAGAAATCATTCTCGGACGGGAGGCAGAAAAGCCTCCCGTTTTCTATCACCAGAAGGAACGAAGAAGCACGGAGCTGCTGATGCCGGAACTGTCCGAAACAACAGACCGGGTGGAAAAATATCTGCAAGGCCGTGGGATTCACTCAGTCATCATCCGCTACTGCCTGGATAACAGGCTGCTCTTTGAGTCAGCAGATTTCCACAATGCGGTGTTTGTCGGGCATGACAAGGACGGTAAAGCGAGATATGGTGCTCTGCGCAGCACCGTCAGCAGCTACAAAGGCGAACTGACCGGCAGCGACAAACGCTTCTCTTTTTTCTTGGAGGGAAAGCCGAATGCGGAACACATTCATGTATTTGAATCCGCCATTGACCTGCTGAGCTTTGCAACCTTGACGCTGCTGGCCGGGCGCGACTGGAAAAGCGAAACCTATTTGTCTTTAGCCGGTGTGTTCCAGACCAAACGAGAGGATGTTGTGCCGGTGGCCTTGAGCAGATTTCTTGCCGAGCACCTATCCGTCCGCAAAATCCATCTTCACTTAGATAACGACGCCATCGGGCGCGGCGCTGTGAAGGGAATTATTTCCGGGCTGCAAGGCAGGTATCAGGTCTATGACGAGCCGCCCGCCCATGGAAAAGATGTAAATGACGAGCTGAAAATCCGTGTAGGACTTATGAGAGAAAGAAAGGAGCGGAAACGCACATGAAGATTGCAATTTATCAGATCAACCCGGACCGGGACGAGAACAATGTGGCCTTCTTGAACTATGAAAATCTGGAGCGCTTTCAGGGCTCTGCCGCGCTTCGCAGCGAGATCTACGACAAGGTGTTCGAGGGCGAGGTGGAATGCGGCACCCTGGAAGAAGTGTACCAGATGTTCAACCTTGACCATCCGGACGGATACCGGGGTAGGTCCCTTTCCGTTTCGGATGTGGTTGAGGTCGTAGGTGAGGAAAAATCCACCTTCCATTTTTGCGACAGTATCGGCTTTCGGGAAGTGGATTTTGACCCGGATATGACCGAGCCCCTGAAAGAGAAGAAAATCAAAGTGGTGCTCTGTGAACCGGGCAAGGTCGCCAGAGTTGCAGAGATCGGGACGGAGCTTTCCGATTTGCAGAGGGCGGTCGGCGGGCTGATCGAGCCCTATTATCCCTTGGTTGACTCTAATGCCCAAATTGTTGTTGGCGGTATTGCTGCAACTTTGCTTCCAGATCAGATTTTTGAAGAAACGGGAATAAGACCTATATGTGGCCTGCTTAATGAACCCGGAAAACTTGGACTCCCTGGCGACGAATGTATCGATCAAATTACACCGGACTATTCTATGCTTGAAGATGTGGACTATATTTATCCATTTAACGATGCCTACTTTTTGAGTGCAACGAAAGGGTGTGGAAATAAGTGTGGCTTTTGCGCCGTCCAGACTTTAGAGCCTACATTCATTCCTTATATTGACATCAAAGACCGAATTAAAGCTATCGATGAACGTTTTGGACCCAAAAAAGACCTTATCTTGATGGATAACAATGTATTACGCTCGCCAAGGTTTAATGACATCATTGATGATATTATTGCCGCAGGTTTCGGCAAAGGAGCAACATATAAGAATCCCAGAACCGGCAAGACCGTTCAGAGATATGTTGACTTCAACCAAGGACTGGATGCTCTATTTTTGACCGAAGAAAAAGCAAGAAGACTTGGCGAAATAGCATTAAGACCTGCTCGAGTTGCTTTTGACCATATTGAGGACCGAGATATTTACGAACGAGCACTTCGTTTGTGTGCTAAGAATGGCATTACTGAGCTGTCGAATTATGTGCTCTATAACAGTGAGGACTTTGGTGGCAAGGGCAAAAAATATCACGCAGATACGCCAGCGGATCTTTATGACAGGATGAAAATTACCCTTGACCTCCTGGATGAATTAAATGCGGAGTATGGCAGTGAACAAAGAATCGCTGCGTTTTCTTTTCCGATGAGATATATCCCGTTATCTGCCCATGAGAGAGGATATGTTGGTTCTCAATGGAACGCAAAATTCTTGCGAGCAGTACAAAGAATGCTCGTTCCTACACAGGGTAAAGGTGTTTGCAGTAGAAGTTTCTTTGAGGCTGACTTTGGAAAAAGTCACGAAGATTTTGTGCGTTATTTAAGTATGCCCGAAAAATTGATTGCTGCACGAGGAAAAATTAGTCCAACTTCCAGAGGTAAATCATCTGAAACAGAGGAGCAGTTTATCATTCGCAAGGCAAATTGGGAGCGTGAGCAGAAAAAGATTAAACTTTGGGATTCTTTGTATCTATGCGTTCGACCTGAATGTGTTCAGGAAAAACAGGACGGAGTTCCAGCGCACACAGCCCCTCTCAGAAAGCTCCTGTGACGACGGAACCGAACAGGGTGAATCTATGTCTGCCCTATTAAAAAAGTTCTCCAGCGCACTTTCTGTGTGCGACAAGTATTCTTTCCAAAGTGACCCCCGCTTTGCGTGGGTTGATGAAATGGAGAATGACGAATTATATCGGAAGATTATTTCTCTGCCCGAAAGAGATCTAGACCTGCTGACGCTGATCGCATTTGAAGGCTATTCACAGCGGGAGGTTGCAGAAATTCGCGGCATTGCCCCCGCCGCGATCTGCAAAAAGATCGCAAAACTCAAAAAACTTCTGTATGGGGGTTAATTTTTGCCTGTTTTCGTTGCCTACCAAGTGAAGGGATTATTTCGAAAACAAAGGAGCAGCAGAATATGAACCATTTGAGCGAGAAGAACTCCGTTTTGAATAGACCGATGTATTTGTGCCTTTGCCCGGTTTGCCTTGGTCAGTTCCTTGACACAGGAAGCTATAAGATCGTGCGGGAGAATCACGGACAAGCAAAAGAGCGCTGTGATTTCTGTAATTATCGCAACGGGTACGATTTCATCATCTACTCCAAAGCGGAAAAGAAAGATGAGGTGGCAGACGAATGGCAATGAAAAAGTCTGAGCTGAGAGAACTGTACTTGATGATGTTTCCGGAGTATCCGGACATCGTGAACATCACTCAGCTCCAATCGATGCTTGGTATCAGCCGCCATCTTGCCTATGACTTGATCAATGACGGGTATATCAGAGGCCTGAAAATCGGAAATGCTTTCCGGATACCCAAGGTCAATGTCATTGAGTATGTCATGGATCAGGGAAAAAGTGCGATTTGAACTCCGTTTTGATAATCGCATATTTGAGTATCTCCCACCGACCGAGTAAAATATAGATGTCGGTGGGAGATGCCTGTATACAATTCAATGATTCCGGAGGTAACAAAAATGGTATCAGGAACTCTTGCGCTGAAGAACGGCTACTATTATGCCGTTCTCAGCTATCGGGACGCAGCAGGAAAACGCCATCAAAAATGGGTATCGACAGGATTGCCCCAAAAAGGTAATAAGCGCCGGGCAGAACAGGAGCTTATTCGTATTCGCAGCGAATTTGAGGTTCCTCGGGTTGCCGGAGAACTAAGCTCGAATATGCTCTTTGTAGACTATTTGGATCAATGGCTTGAGATTGTCAGAGCGAGGATCAAGCCCGCAACATTCGGCTCGTATCAAGGAATGGTCAAAAGCACGATTGGCCCGTATTTCCGCAAAAAGGAGCTAACCTTGAAAGAGCTGGAGGCTCGGCACATCCAACAGTTTTATACGGAGAAGCTGAAAACCGTCACGCCGAATTCGGTTATCCACTATCATGCGGTAATTTATCAGGCATTGAAGTATGCGATGAAAACCGACATGGTGCCGCAGAATGTCGCCATGAAGGTGGATAGGCCGAGGAAGAACTCCTTTCAGCCGACCTTCCTTGATGCGGAGCAAATGCAGAAGTTGTTCGAGATTATCAAGGGAACGCGGCTGGAGCTTCCGGTTTTGGTTGCTGCGTTTTATGGACTACGCCGTGGCGAGGTGCTCGGGCTAAAGTGGGATGCGATCGATTTCAATCGCGGAACGCTGACCATCAAACGAACAGTCACTGAGGCAACGATTGACGGCACCATGAAAATTATCGAGCAGGATTCTGCTAAGACCAAATCAAGCCTGAGAACGCTTCCCTTGGTGGGGAGCTTCCGCGACTACTTCCAAAAGGTAAAAGAGGCCCAGGAGCTAAACAAGAAGGTTTGCGGCAATTGCTATAACTACGACTACGACGGTTATGTCTTTGTGAACGAGCTGGGAGAGCGCATGCGCCCGAACTATTTGACGGAGTACTTTCCTAAGTACATAGCAAAACACGGGATGCCGAAGATGCGGTTTCATGATCTTCGCCATAGCTGCGCCAGCTTGCTGCTGGCTAACGGCGTGCCGCTGAAGCAAATCCAGGAATGGCTCGGTCACTCGGATTTCAGCACGACCGCCAATATTTATGCCCATCTCGACTACAGATCCAAAATATCCTCGGCGCAGGCCATGGAGCAAGGAATGCTTCTTCCGAGATCAGATGATTTCGGGAGCCGCTGGGAAGATGTAACCGAGCAGGGCAAGATAGCAGAACCGGATTTGAACCCGGGCTTTTGACTAAAAAAACACGCTGTTCTAACGCAAAAACGGCCAATTCTAACGCCGTTCTAACGCGAAAATCGGAAAATTCAAGGAGTCGGACAAAAAAGGAAAGTCCAGCAAACCCTTGAGTTTACTGGACTTTTTTGGCGGAGAGGATGGGATTCGAACCCATGTGCGATTGCTCGCAAACTGATTTCGAGTCTAAATCCAAGTTGGTTTTTTCGTGTCCGACGAGGACGAAACCGAGATTTTCGTAAACGTGGGAAAGCAAGGTATATCAAGGCTTTTCGGACGTTCCGACCAGAAATGACCAGAAAATAATTCGAGCCGACACGGACTCAAATAAAGATTTGTTCTTGCGAATTCCACCTTTTTTCTTGCCTGTTTGCAAGAACATATGCAAGAAAAAGCACGCCAAAACATATCATACGGAGCACCCCCTTTCGGACCACAAAAATGAAAGGAGCTTCGTCGTGAAATACGATGCAAAAGAATTCAAACAGTACCCGGAGATTATGAACAAGGAGCAGATGCGTATAGCATGCCATATCAGCAAGCGCACGGCGCTCTATCTTCTTCAGTTTGATCTCATCCCCCATACCTGCACTGGCAAGAAAACACGCTGCTACAGCATTAAAAAGAGCGACGTGATAGCATTTATGAATGACCGAGAGGTCAATCCCGAAAAATACATAGCACCGGAAAACTGGTACAAGTACGGGGACATCGACGTAAAGGCTTACAAGATTCGCATCCAGCCGCAGCTTGATGTGGACAGTAAGAAACACCGCCGCTTCTACGAAAGCAAGCTCGCCTCTCAGCCGGATGTGATCGACGTTGCCGATGTCGTAAGATTCACCGGATATAACCGCCGTACCGTCAGTCAATGGATCCGGCTCGGTAAACTCCGCTCCCTTGTACTTCTACAGAAGTATATGATTCCGAAGTGCTACCTCATCGACTGGCTTTGCTCAGATGAATACAACAACACCAACCGCAAATCCCGTGAACATATCAATATGCTCTGGGAACTCTCCAAATGGAACGATGGGAGGCATTGACGGTGAGAAAGAAAAACAAGGTCTACCTGACGCTGAACGCAGCCGAAAGACGGCTGCTTATTCAGGGCTTGCTGTCTTTCCGGAACAAAGTTATAGAAAGAGGAATTGATACCGTGGATATTGACCGGATTCTGATGAGAATCATGAAATGAAGATTGAATGCTCCTGTGGATACTGTTTCACGGGAGCTTTCTTTTGCTTGAAGCATTTGTTTGAAATCTGTCGAAACCCCTTGAAAAATGCCTAATTTGTGCTATAATATAGGAAATGTTTGCAAGGAGGTTGCTCAATGAGCTTAGGTGATGCAATACGTATGACAAGGCAAAAAGCCTTTTATACTCAAGAAGATTTTGCGAAAGAACTCTGCGTTGCTCTTTCCACGGTGAATCGGTGGGAATTGAATAAAGTCAAACCTAACATGAAGGCTATGAAGGGAATAAAAAAGTTCTGCGAAGACAACGGCCTTGCTTATGAAATCATAGAGAAAGAATGGCTTAGCCATGCGGTGGAAGAGAAATGAGTGAGCAGATGAGTCTCTTTACTATCCTTGATGGAGAGAAGACTTTCAATGCGGTATGTGATAGTCTCGGTTGTGAGAATAACACTCCTGCATGGCCAGATAACTTCGGTGAATCCGTAAAAAAATGGTTATCTGAAAACAACATTCCAAAGATTCGAACTTTGAGCTTATTCTCAGGTGCGGGCGGCCTCGATATTGGATTTTCTGATATAGGCTTTGATATTGTAAGTTCCGTTGAAATTGAACGGGAATTTTGCAAGACTTTGGAAATGAATACCGGCGAAGGAAAGCGGTTTGAGAATTCTAAAGTCAACTGCATCGACATTCGGGAATTCACAAGTGAAGGCCTTGGTCAGATTGATTTTATCATTGGCGGCCCACCTTGTCAGACATTTAGCGCAGCAGGCAGAAGAGCCAATGGTGTTCTTGGCACGACAGATGCACGCGGTGTTTTATTTAGAGAGTACGTAAGGCTTCTTAAGGAACTGTCTCCCAAGGGATTTCTGTTTGAAAATGTATACGGAATTGTTGGAGCTCAAGGCGGTGAAGCTTGGAAAGAGATTCAGGAGTCTTTTTCTGAAGTCGGGTATAAACTGTTCTTCCGCATTCTTGATGCAGCAGACTACGGCGTTCCGCAACACCGAGAGAGGTTGATTATTGTCGGACTTAAAGAGGGACACTTCAAGTTTCCCCGTCCAACCCATGGCCCAGATTCAGTAGATAAGAATCCCTTCTACAATGCGGAAACCGCCGTTGAGGGTGTTGCGGTAACCGAAACTGTAGAATCCAATCGTGTTGGAGGCAGATATGGCAACCTTTTAGATGCTATTCCTCCCGGATTGAATTACAGTTTTTACACAGAAGAAATGGGACATCCCAATCCAATTTTTGCTTGGCGGTCCAAATTTTCTGATTTTCTCTACAAAGCAGATCCGAATACTCCTGTGAGAACGATAAAAGCCTCAGGAGGAGCTTATACGGGACCGTTGCACTGGGAAAATAGATTCTTCACCTATGAAGAATATAAACGGCTACAAACATTCCCGGACAACTATCAGATCAGCGGAATTAAGCAAATTGCTGTAAAACAGATAGGTAACTCTGTGCCACCACAGCTTGGTCGTATGATGGCAATAGCAATTCAAAGTCAAGTGTTTGGAACACAATTCCCGTTTGTGCTTCCATTGCTTGAAGACGGTGAGAAGTTGTCTTTTAGAAAGAACAAGAGAGATCTCACCCAGATCTATCGTGAAAAAGCTCGTATGGCAATTGAATCTCTGAAAACGCAGAAGAAGGTCCTACCAGATTCAAGAGAGTATTACTGCCACATTGATAAGAATTTCAAGTTCAAAACGGCAGAGAGGGAAAATGCACTGTTCCGAATCGTGGTTTCGTGGAAAGAGAATCTTTCGATTTTCGTTTATGACATTTCTAATGAAGCGACAACTGTATATGCATCTGTAGATATAATTGCCCGAGAAGGCAAGTGGGCATTAGATGTAGAGCAAGTTGAATTGAGAGTTTTTTCAAAGGAAAAACTTGCATACACGGTTGCATGGAAAGCTTTTGAAAAGGAACTAATAGATAATTCCATAAAAGCTGATCTTGTCCAACTAAACGGCTACTATCAGGCAACTCCCAAGCTGTCATGTATAGCTTACTTTTCTCCTGAATGCAAATATAAAAAAGTCCTTAAAGCAGTAGCTGAAGGGGAAAATGTTGGTACTATCATAAGCGAACAGTGCCTTGCAGAGAATTGGAACATAGACCTGGACGAAGTTATTTTCGCTGCTGAGTTTCTCAAGAGTATCGGTTATGAGATAAGAAACAATTCCACAAATCCTCAAATCGAACCCGGATGCTGGCTTATACCGTATGCGTTCCCAACACTTACCCATTTGAGTGTTCAATTGTGGAAGAAATTAAGGTAGGAGGAATTATCATGCCAGAAAATGAACATGAAAATCATTTAGATGTATATGAAAATCGCTATGAATTACATCAGGGCGAAGAAACCAATATTTATTATCAAGGGTTTCAAAATCGCGCCACTCAGTCACGTTATGCAAGAATAAACGATGCTCTTGAACATGGTTACTTGAATCGGATGATTGACTCCATTCAGGATAAAGATTTTTCTGAACTCAGCGAGGCAAATCAGGTTCTGCTTCGAAATATGGTAAATGGCATCACAAGCGAAGTCGGCAGAGCTCTTGTGGGGCTGGCCTTTTTACAGCTGACAATAAAAAGCATAGCTCCCGATCAATGCATCAGATTGCATAAGGGAACTACCAGACAGGGATCATTCTCTTGGGTTGAAGGAATCTCCATGAGAACTATCGACTCGACTTATAATACCCCCTTCCTCAGGGAGCAAGGTCTTCTTAATATCAATAAATACGGTATTATGATGACTCGCTCCCTTGCAGAGAATTATCCGTACTCGAAACTTTACAAAGCAGAGATGCGAGGCCCGTTTGATGATTGGATCGCTATCGTGGACGCCATTGAAGACGAAAGCATGCCGCCTGAACTGGGGCTATGCTACCTGATGTCGCTTTTGAAAAATAGATCTGACAGATTTCAAGAGACAGCTGACCGGGCATGTAGTCTTGTGGAACAGTATCGCGATTCATCTTTGGAAAAAGTCCAGTCAGATTTGTCCCAATTCTTCAACTCGACTGACTATTCCGCACGTGCTTTTGAAGTCGTGATGCATGGCTTGTTCCAAGCCATAGGTGAATGCCGTTTGCTTGGTGACGCAGAAGTAGTTCCCATGTCGCAAATGAGGTCCGCAAATAAAAAACATGGAAATGTTGGCGATATTGAATTGACAGAAGGAACCGTCATTGTAGAGTCATGGGACGCAAAATATGGTAAACCCTATTTGCGCGATGAGTTAGAGGAACTGCGTGACAAACTACTGACACACCCCGACGTGAAAGTCGCCGGTTTTGTAGTTGATTCTAATGTTGATTTGCGTAGAGATATTCGAAACCGCGTTGAAGAGCTATCTATTGAAACAGGGACAGATATTCACCTGTTCTCTTTCTCTGAGTGGGTTAATTATGAAATCGGTTCATATCCTCCTCCAATGAAAAAAGCAATTGCTTACAGATGGATCAAAGCTGTTGTCGAGTCTTTTGCGCAGAAACGGCCTGATATAGCGCCTATTGATGAGCCGTGCGATGCTTGGCTTGAGGATCTTATTAGCGTAATGAACTGAAAGAATGAGGTAATCATGATAAAGGCAGTATCGTTATTTTCTGGTGCTGGAGGTATGGATGTTGGCTTTGAAAAGGCGGGCATTGATGTTGTTTTTGCAAATGAAATAGATAAAATCTCAGCCCAAACTTATTCTACAAATCATCCAAACACGGAAATTGTTGTGGATGATATCAACAACATTTATGATCGGCTTGAATCGTATGCGGGAACGGACATAGTGTTTGGCGGTCCTCCATGCCAGGGCTTTTCCGTGATTGGAAAAATGAATCCAGAAGACGAACGAAGCCAACTTATATGGTCATTTTTGAAAGTAGTTGAAATAATTCGGCCAAAAGCTTTTGTAATGGAAAACGTCAAAGCTCTGGCTGCAATTAGCAAATGGAGAGACGTCCGCGAGGAGTATATCCATAGAGCTTATGAACTCGGATATGGATGTGTCCCATTCATCGTTAATGCGGCAGAATATGGGACACCGCAAAAGAGAGAGCGAGTATTTTTCATTGGCATCAGAGATGACTATTCTTTTGAACAGAAGATGTGGGACAACATTCGAGAACAGCAACGCAAAGCGCCTGTTATAAGAGAACTGTTCAAGGATCTTGGACCGGCTGGAACTGAAAAAAACCCGAGAACATGCAATGCGAAGATTACATTTGCTGTCAGACCGGTTATTCGGAGGATACCATACGATTGCTTGATGTTTAACGGAATCGGTCGACCTATTGATCCGGATGGATACTCAAGAACTATTACCGCATCTGCTGGAGGAAACATGACTCTAATTGTTGATGAGAAGTTTCTCCACGATCCCACTGCAGACAATTGGATTCAGGAGTATTATGATAAAGTCATCAACAAAGAAATAATCCCTGAATTCAAGGAAGCGCCTGAACGCCTGAGACGTTTAACAATACGAGAGACCATGAGGTTGCAAACATTCCCTGACAATTATGTTTTTTGCGGACCAAAGTCAAGCGTCTATAAGCAACTCGGAAATGCAGTTCCATGTGAAATGGCAAAAACAATCGCAGTAGCTGTCTCCAATTACATTTCTTCAAACAATATTTGACAAAGTCCGTATATAACTGCTTTGAATGAAGGGGTATACTTATGACGGAAATAGAAAAAGGTGCTTTTTTAAAACTATTCAATCGAGGCGGTTATGTTCTTGATTTCAGCACGGGTGATTTTGACATTTTCACAAAAGCGAGTGTTGGTGTGCCTCTATGTCAAAAATATGAGTTGTCTAAGGGAAAATCTCTAACGGCGTTTTGCGAAGAAGCATCTCCGGAAGACGTTGTTAAGCTGTTCTCCGATCTTCTGGAACATTACGAGATTAACTGTAGAGACCCGTATGGCGAAGATAAAAATACCGCCTTATATGAGAAATGTAGGGGGATTATTGACCGCGAGAAACGCAATGTTCAAATTGAAACGCCTGCAATTGTAACTGTAAATCGAGAATATATTGTAGGTATATCAAGTCGCGCGATACGCGACGTCGATAATGGTGACTACGATAGCGCAATAACAAAAACCCGCACATTGCTTGAAGAGGTATTTTGCTATGTTATTGAACAAAAAGGCGAGCAGCCTTCTGAAAGCGGGGACATTGGTAAACTATTTAATCAGGTTAAATCACTATATAATATGCATCAAGATAAAGACTTAGACAAACGAATAAATGGCCTATTGTCTGGTCTGGAGAAGATTGTCGGTGCAATTTCTGAGATGCGCAACAAAGGGAGCGACGCTCATGGCGTTGGAGCCAAGCGCATCAATATAGACGAGCATCATGCAAGGTTGTTTGTTAATAGTTCAATGACAATGGCCGACTTTATTTTGTCGGTTGGTAAAATTGCGTTATCATCAAACCAAAATAGCAATAGCACCTAATGCTGTTGAAAGGTTGAAAAAGGAGTTAAAAACATGACTGCCGACTGGGCCATGGTAATAATTACAGGAATATATGTTGTAGCGACCATTTTCATCTGTTGGGCAAATATTAAAACCGCAAAGGCATCAAATCCCATGCTCGCTATCCTTACGGATAGAAAAACCTCGTATAGCCTCGCAGTTTTCAGAACGGTAATTCTTCATCATCGTCCACCTCCTCCCATGACGCAAATGACGATTGTGACGGTGAATCGGGGAGTGAGGATATACCGTCATTTTTTGCCTTCAGTGACGCAAGCCTCTCGGTCCCAGAAAGATCGTCATTACCGTCAGCACCGTCATTCAGCGCAAGGCTGATCATTCTCGCTGCCGCCGTTTTGCGGTACTCATAGGAGATACCCATCGGAGCAAACACCTCGCTGTAAAAGCGTGTCAGGTACTTGCTGGCGACATTCGGCTTCAGCTCGGTATTGCCGACGGCGGCAAGCAACTTGGTAACAGTACCCTCAAACTGTCTGTGCTCAAAAAGAAAATCCACGACCTTAAACACAAAGTCGGGGATCCGTTCCTTGCGCAGATCGTCGGCACTGAGCTCTTCGGTGATTTCCCATTTCACGCCGCGCATCTGCATTTTCAGTTTTTTCTCCTCCACGTCACGCCCGGTGATGCAGAGAGTTGCGTTGTCTCCGAACCGGTCATCCTTACGCAGGATCATGCCGGTATCCGCCACGCCCATAATTCCCGTTGAGCCGGTCATATCGTTGAAGATATTCCCGCCGTCCCGTTCCTTGCGAGTGTGGTGTACGACGAAAATACAGATACCATGATTGTCTGCAATCTTCTTCAGCGAGGACAGATCCTTGTAGTCCTGTGCGTAGGCATTGACCTTTGCGGAAACGTTGTCCCTTACCATCTGAAGAGTATCAATGAAGAGCAGCCCCGTTGAGGGGTAGTCTTTCAAGACGTCCTCGATCTGGCTTTCCAATTCGGCACCGAGCTGACCACAGGAGAAGCCGAAATGCAGGTTGTCGGGCGGAGTGTCCGTCAGGTCCTGCATACGCTGTTGGACGCGCCATTCGCGGTCCTCCAGCGCGAGATATACCACATCCGTCTTTCTTGTAGGGAGACCCCATACGGGTTCGCCCTTGCTGATCTGGAGGCACATCCATAGCACCATCCAACTCTTGCCGATTTTTGAATCACCGGCCATGATCGCAAGGCCGTCCGAGAGAACGCCGTCGATGAGCATCTTCGGATGCTCAAGGGGCTTGTAATACAGGGTCTCTGCATCGATCAGTTGAATCTTTCCCATACTTCATCATCTCCTTTCTTTGAGTGGATTGTTTTCTGATCAACATGATTTTCACCTCCTTTCGCTCCCGAATTTGTGGGAGCAGTTATCAAATAATAAAACCCGGAGAAATCCGGGCATCAAAAAAGCACCTGCCGATAATCATCAACAGATGCTTAAATGATTCTTTTTCCGTCAAAGCCGTAATCGACATCAGCATATTTTTCAAATGCCTGTCCGATCTTCCAGAGCCGCTTCAGTACGCCGCTGTGGTTGGCGTAGCCGAGCTTTTCCGCGACTTCTTCCATTGTGTAGCCCTCCAGTCGAAGCTGAAGGATCTGCTTGTCCTTTTCGGACAGTGTTTCCATAAACTGCTCTGCAAGGACCTTTACCGTGGATTCGGTCTCGAAGTTCGATGCCTCATCTTCAATATCCCACTCCAGACCGTCGTGTTCTTCGGCGTAATCATCCTTGAAACCGTCAAGAGAGATCTGCGGATGCTTAGTCTGCGTGTGGTACCACTTGCGGTAGAAATCCCTTTTCTGATTGCTGGCGCGGAAGTCAAAATCTTCAAAGCAGCGGTATTCTTCTGCAATTGAAATGACCTCACGCATTCCGTAGTGCGCCATTGTCTGCGGAACAAGCCAAAGCAGAATGTCGTTCGCTTCTTCCTCTGTTACCCTATCTATATCTCCGTTCATCCGCAGCAATTGACTCGACGGAGGTATCACGTTTTCTTCCAGCATTTCCTGAACCCAATATGCGGGAGAGTGGGCAAATATCCACGCTGGATCGTAACCGGAATACACTTCCATATACTCACCGAGACACATATACGGCCAAACCATATATGCGTAGGCATCCATCATAAGCTGAAGAAACAAATCACTTTCCACGACAGCAACTGCATTATAATCGCGGATCAGCTTCTGAGGGTTGCGCGGAATACTGTTCAGCTCCTTTCCGCACTGCTCCAGTATCCTCTTCGGAATAAAGTAGTAGGCAGACAGATACTCCGCGTTGCGGAACGGCGTGATCGTACCGTCTTTGCGTTTCATCATAATTGGCATTTTTCTTTCATCTCCTTTCCGAGGATCGCGTCCTCTATTTATTATCGTGATAAGAGCGGCAATAATGTTCCTGTTATCCGCAATTTTTTCAAAAAATATTTTTTCAGCAGTCGGATTATCGTGCCCTCTATTTAAAAACGTGATATACTTGCCGATAATGTTCCTGCTTTTCCAAAAATAATTGTAACACAATTATAGTCCGTTTTATGGGACATTGAAGAAAAAAGTGCAAGAACGCGAGTAAGGTGCTGCCAATTGACACCACCTCAAAAAGAAAAGCGCCTGCCTTCGTCATGAAAGCAGACGCTCATCTTGTTTTATTCACTTGTCAGCAATACACCAGCTCAGAAAGAACAACTTCTTCCGCTCGGTTGCGGATGGAGTTCATAGCGCGTACCCAGCCCATCTGATCTGCCGCCTTCATTTCCTCAGTAACGTTCTCTGCTGCGGCGTACTGCTCCGTCAACAACGCAAGCATTTTTTCTGCCTGCTCGCCGAGTTCCGCCAAGTACCGATTCAGTCTGCCTGAGAAAAGAAGTTCGTTGTACGCCATCCGGTTATTCTTCTTCAGGTAGTTTCCGTGCATCTGCCCGTACCGGTTTACCGACACTTTCTCTTGAGCCGGTATGTCAAGGTCGGGAAGATAGTAATCGCCGTGTTTCGTGTAAGTCATTTCCATAATCAAACCTCCGTGTTTTAGTTTGATTATATTTTACTGACAGCGTAGTAAACGTGCAAAGGTGTGAATCTGATGCTCAAAATGCCTTCTCAAAAACAACTATTTCTTGGTCGTGTCATTATAAATGATAAAGGTCCGTTTTGATACAAGCAACAACAGCATTATTGTCATGATTGATACGCTATACACTAATGCCGAAACAAGGTTAACAGCCCATCCTGCATCTATCTTCACCACAATAATTGAACAGATAACTGAAATCAACGACAGGACAGTTGCGGACATTATGGAAACAAAAGTTTCCTCAACTACTTTCTTCTCAAACTCATTTTTGCTGTCCAGTTTTCCTACTATTATTGCAGCAAATCCAAATAAAACCGTAAAAACCAAAGAAAAGACGGTAGTTAATATTCCACTCAATGTGTCATCAATACAGATTCCAAGTCCATATACTAAAATTAGCGCTAAACAAATAGGGAATACGATAAAACAAAGTATATCCCATACGGAAATTTTATTGGTTCGAGCATTTTTAAATACTTGAATTTGTTTAGATAGTAGGGATATCAGCCGAACTTTTCGATTTCCGACCATCAAAATAATTAGCAATGCCGCTGCAATAATCGTCCATATGGTATCATTCATTTTCTAATACCCCCGACGAAACAATTTGACTATAGTATTCATTTGCAAAATGCTTTAATGACTCTTTGAAATTACCGGTACTTTTATATAATGTATGTAGCTCATCTGAAATATCATGATTACCATACAGATTTTCAATTTCACTCCACGAATAATTCTTTGTATGGTTTCCGATTTTGAGACGGATCTCTGCGGAATTATATTCGATGCCATCGTGAATTTCAGCCTTTATTCGAGCGAAAGCCACATCTTTTGAAATATGCCCTAATCGAAACTCATCTATATGGCCTTTAATCCGAGAGTTCTCAGTTGATTCCAGATTCAGTCCTAAATCACGTATCACTTTTTTCTTTCTCTTGGGCCCGGAAACATTTTCTGCAATGTCTGTAGAAGGCCTATTTTCTGTATATTGCAAAGTGATTTTTAATGCCTCTGCTGCACCGAGTTCATCCTCAAAAGGAACCACAACATCCATCTCGAGCTTGATACCTTTTTCCTTAAGCAACTTGTTTGCGGTTTCCAGAAACACGCTTTTGCAACCGGAACCGTTCTGCCGGTGGAAAATCATTACAATGTGTTTCCCTTCTGAATAGCAAAAGACATGATGGTCATACAAAGCCGCAGAATCTGCACCAAAATCATACCGTTTTCCATTGCTGGTCTTTATCACAGTAACCGGTCTGCCTTGCTTACCTGCACTTGGAACAATATGCCAGCAGTTACTTCCTTTATACGAAAAAGGCGCAATTTGATCCTTTACCATCATTATTGCCCTATCGGTGTTTTCTCCGATTGCGAGGTTTTGGGCATACTCGGAATAAAGCTCCAGGAAATCCGAAAGGCCAAAATCTGGTTGCTCACCATTTTTGATAGCATCACGCTGTTCTTCAATAAGAGGGTTATTACGTTGCAGATAACTGAACTTACAGCTATAGGCAGTTAATGTATCTATTCTTGCCATATATAACCTCTCACCTCAATCTACCATAAAAATCATTCGTTCTGGTCTGTATGGTCCTCTTTGGCCATTTGCATTGGCAAAGCCTGTTTTATGCCCTTTAATTCTTCACTAATCCTTTTTACCGATCTAAGCAAATCTTCCTCATCGGTAGTCGAAGAAAAGAATGTCATATAGTGTTCCAAATCCACAAAGAGATCACTTTGATAAGAAGTGCCTTGTGATTTATATTCAACAGTTCCGGTAAAAGGTTGCATTTGGGGATTGCTACGGAGCTTATTACTGCCAACGAACAAATCGTAATACTGCTCAGATCCAATGATACATTCTCTTCCTTTCAATCGCTCTAATTCTTTCTGAAACGACTCTTCCGGAAGACTATCTATGAAGCTTTGCGCTACACTAATTTTAACATGTTGCGCTGTCTTTTCTCCGCGGTTCACAAGCCTAACAACATATATCGCCGATTACTACCGGTTGGATGAGCTGGAGAAACTTTTTGAAGTGACGAAAGATCATCCCTATTCCTTGCTGATTCAGATGACCGCTTTTTACGGGCTGAGGCGAAGTGAAGCTCTCGGCCTGAAATGGGATGCGATTGACTTTGAGCGCAATACCATCACCATCAGGCATATTGTAACCGAAGCGGAGGTGGACGGCAAATCTGTGATCATCAGCGAGGACCGCGCCAAAACAAAATCAAGCTTACGTTCGCTTCCGTTGGTAGGACATTTCAGAGAAAAACTTCTGGAACTGAAAGAGCAGCAGAAGGAAAATAAGCGCGTCTGCGGAAACTGTTATAGCTACGACTACGACGGTTATATCTTTGTTGACGCTATGGGAACGATCTTCAATCCCAACGCGGTAACAGAGAACTTCAGCAAAATTCTGAGGAGAAACGGTCTGCGACATATTCGATTCCATGACCTCAGACACAGCTGCGCATCCTTACTTCTTGCAAACGATGTTCCGATGAAGCAGATACAGGAATGGCTCGGTCACAGTGATATCAGCACGACGGCGAATATTTACAGTCATCTGGACTACAAATCAAAGATCACTTCCGCGAACGTTATGGACAATGTTCTTGCGCTTCCGGACACCAAAAGTCAGGGCTGGTAAGCACAGTTCTTGCAAAAAAATCAAGGCAACCCCGAAAAGCCTTGATATATAAGGCTTTTCGGGCATTGCCGGTTCTAACAAACGTGCAAAAAACAGCCGAAAAAGAGCTGGATTTCCCGCATTTTTCGCAAGATCAACACCTTGCCGAGAAAAAGGAAAAGTCCAGAAAACCCTTGAGTTTACTGGACTTTTTGGCGGAGAGGATGGGATTCGAACCCATGTGCGATTGCTCGCAAACTGATTTCGAGTCTTTTATGCAACTGTGACGGGGGCGTCCGTTTTAGGGTCGTTTCTGTAAGCCCCGTACCCGCCGAAAGCCGCTTGAAATCAGGCTTTTT
>OGXT01001577.1_pt1 | contig 21658 bp, 5 predicted proteins | sample 1576361 | NCBI WGS metagenome assembly OGXT01 (sample SAMEA3541514, study PRJEB24748) | human gut metagenome | biome: human gut; feature: human-associated habitat; material: faeces | place: China | collected 2012 | reverse complement strand
AGCACCATTTACTTTAACAGATAATAAAACGGTGTATGCACATTGGACATATGCAGGCAGAGATCAGGTAACTGTAACATTTGATTATGACGGTGCAACATCACCTACTGCTCCGACAACTATAACTGTCGGTAAAGGTGATTCGATTGGCGATGCAATGCCAACAACACCGGTGAAAACAAATTATAGTTTTGATAAGTGGGTAAATACAGCTGATAATTCAGATTTTGATAAGACAACAACAGTAAATTCAGATATAACGGTAAAGGCAACATATAAATCTGATATTACTGTAAACTTTAACATTAACGACGGAACAACTCCGGCAACACCATTTGCTACAGACAAAGGTGCACCTTCAAAATCTTATACAGCACCTTCAGACCCTACAAGAGCAAATTATACATTTGTAGGATGGAATACAAAGGCAAACGGTTCAGGTAAATTCATTACTGCAGCTGATTACGCTACATTAAATGATGTTTCAACAGCTGCCGGTGGAACAAACCCGGTAGAATTGTATGCATACTGGGCAGATGCTCCTGTAACACCGGGTAAATTACCGGGTAATGAAACACCTAATGATAATGGTGTAAAAGTTACATTTGACAGTAATGCATCAGGAAGTGCTTCATCAACAGTAACGGATGCAAATCCGAAGTATGTATATCCGCATCTTGGAGATGCTCTTGGTACATTGATGCCGGAAGCTCCAACAAGAACAAATTATAAGTTTGTAGGATGGAATACAAAAGCAGATGGCTCAGGTACAACATTTACAGATGCAACAGCAATAACAACAACACTTGACGGTGTAACGGCTAATGGAAGCAAATACAACTTGGTTGTATATGCACAGTGGGATATTGCTGATAATGTTAATGCTAATGATAAAGTAACAATAACATTTAATGATAACAAAGACGGCAGCGGTGGTACAAACGTTAAGACAGTAACAATTTTCAAGGGTGACTCTCTTGGCTATGATGTAACAGCACCGACCAACAAAGGTTATACGTTTGATAACTGGTATGAAGGTACAGTAACAGGCGGTTCATTGTCAATGACAACTACGGCATTTGACAAGACAAAGCCAATAAACAGTAATACTGATTACTATGCAAAATGGTTGTCGGATATTACAATCAGATATGATGTAAATGGTGGTGTAGGTACATATAATGACGTTGTGGGTGCGCCTACAGCAAACTATACAGATCCTGCACAGAATCCTACAAAAACAAATTATGTATTTATAGGATGGAATACTAAACCTAACGGATCAGGTAATTTTGTTACTTCAGCAAAATATCCTACATTGAATGATGTTTCTCTTGCAGCACAAGGCAGTGAGGCATCAGCTCCTACAACAGTAACATTATACGCATATTGGGCAGCTGCAAATGTAAATCCGGGAGGAAATGTTATTCCGGATGATATTCCTAAGAACAATGGTGTAAAGGTTACATTTGACAGTAATGTTACAGGAAACAAAACAAATGCAGCAGTGACAGATGCAAATCCAAAGTATGTATATCCATATCTTGGTGATGCACTTGGCAATATGATGCCAAATGAACCAACAAGAACACATTATGTATTCAAAGGTTGGAACACAAAAGCTGATGGCAGCGGTGTAACTGTTGATTCGACAACAAAAATAGACCAAGCGACACTTAAGGATGCACTAAAGGAAATTGCAGGTACAAATACTGCATATGAAACAACATTGTATGCACAATGGGATATAGATCCTTCAGTTCCGACATCTGACAAAGTTAATGTTACATTTAACAAGAACTTGGATCTTAAGGGTAATGACACATCTCCTCGTGTAGTTACTCTATACAAAGGTGATTCAATCGGATACGATATAACAGAACCAACAAACGGTACATTTGAATTTGACGGCTGGAATACAGAGTTTAACGGTACCGGTACTAAGTTTAATAAGGATACAAAAATAGACGCTGATAAAACTTATTATGCAACATGGTTTAAGTATTTGAAGGTTGAGCTTGTAAATGCAAAGGCTGAATATACAGGACAAGTTATTTCGCCTAAGTACAATATTTATCAAATTAAATATGATGATGCAAGCAAAACTAAATATACAAAAGTAGCGAACAGCGATATTGCAAAAAATGAAACGCTTCCGGCAGGCTTTACTGCAACTGTAACAGATAAGGATAATGCTACAACAACAATTCAAAATGTCGGTGTTTATACAATAGCAATTTCTATTGATAATGCCGGAACTTATGCAAACGGTTATAAAATCGGTGTACAGGATTCAACATTTGAAGTAACATCAGCAAAACTTACAGTAAATGTAGATCCTGATACTCAAAAACAAAAAGCAGGTTCATCTCGTAAGGACCCTGTTGTCACTGTAGTTGATGCTTCAGGCAATGCAGTCGGAAAAAGCGAATATGACATTAAGTATTACACATGGACCGACGCAGGTGCTACTCCTGACGGAAATATTCAGAAGAGTGAATTAAGTGAAGTTACTGACATTACAAAGGTTGGTAAGTATGTAGTTGCTGTTGAATTAAAAGCTAATTCAAACTATGTTATTGATTCGGTTAAGTCAACAACAACAGAAGCGGTATTACTTTATGATGGTAAGACAACAGGCTATGCTGAATATACAGATGCCAAAGTTGGCGGAAACATTGTTTATGAAGTACTTGCAAATGACCCTTCGATTAAAGAAATAAAAGCTAATTCTGTCAAGGGTTCAACAGTTGATTCAACTGCATTACCGTTTAAGGATAGCAAGTATAAGAATGATGTAGCATTTGATAATGCTGAAACTCCTGCAATTAAGGATTATTATGTAAGAGTTCCGGATGTTGATGCTGATAGCATTCAGTTTAATGTAACACTTACAAATCCTGATACTACAACAATAACAGCATCAGACGGTACAACTCTTACACCTACAAAAAATGGTGACGGTACATACACAATTAAGGCTCCTCTTACAAATAAGGGACAAACTGAAAATACTATCACTATTACAACAAAAGCAGGTACAGATAAAGATGCACCGACTCTAACATATACATTCCATGTTCAACAACTTGTTGAAGCTAAGATTACTTTGAACTATGGTAACTCACCATATGGTGAAATTATGAAAGATTCGGCTATTACTGATAAAACTGCAGCAAAATCAGCATTTAATGAAAAAAATATTTATAAAGCTCCGTATATTCCGACTGCGGTTCAAAGTAAATTAAAATCAGGAACAGGAACAACAGCAGGTCTTTCGACTAATATTAATACCTATTCATATAGAGCATGGGTAGAAGCAAAGAGTATCGCATCAATGACACCTGAACAGTTAGTAGCCTTAAATAATCCTGACATAAATATGGATAGAAATGATTATGCGATATTCGTTTATAATGGTAAGTATTTTGTAGACCCTGGATTTACTGCTACAGATTCAGCAGGAAATCAAGTAACAAATGTTACCAGAAAGATAACCGTTCAGAGAATGACTAAAAATTTGAGCATTAATGGTATATATGATGGTAACTATAAAGAACAAAATATTGAAATAGTGGATCAGCCTTCAAATTATTTGATTACGGAACTAACAAGACCATTTAAAGCAAATGTTTTTGAAGACGCATTAATTAGACCTGATAAATACACAATGACATATTCGTTCGTTGATGAACCAACAGGTAAAACGATAACGGTTAATAGATATGTGATTGTTTTGCAATCTCGAGGCGATACAAACTTCTCTAACTCTGTTAACTTACAGGATGCAAACCCAATTTATCAATTCTTTAATAAACCGGATATGTACTTCAACACAACAGGTAATAGTAATGTTATTACAGGAACAGCAAGACAGATATATTTATACAGATGCCTTGACTTAAATCCTACAAGTTCAGTAAATCTACAGGATGTTAATCCTATTTATCAATATATGAATAAATACAAGGGCTTGTCAGCAGCTGATAAAAAGGTTAATAACAATCCTATAGAGGAATGGTACAGTGAGTTACCAAATACACAAACAAATACAAATTAAAAGGAGAGAAAAAAGATGAAATTAAAAAAAGTTTTGTCGATTTTCCTTTCTGTTTCAATGATGTTGAGCATTATGCCCAATGTCTTTGCAGCAGGGGATGATCGATTGGTAGACGGGACATCAAAAGCCAAAATTTCTTGTGAATTATTTAAGTATAAAGAAGGCTTTGATGATGACAATGCAGAGAATCAAACTGGTTCCACAACACCTCTTGTAGAAAAAATGACAGCTCTTGAAGATACTACAAAAGATAGTGAGTTTTTTGTTGGAATTAAGCTTTCCGGTATAACAAATATTAAGGCTGCAGTTGGTGACGAGGGTGGACTTAATAGTATGTTTGTAAAGCTAAACTTCAACTCAGAGTATATTAAACCCGCAGATACTTATTTGAGTGACTCATACAGTAGATTTGCATACTTGATAGGTGCAAAGAATACTTCTGCTATTTTTGCTAATAAAGCAACAACAAAGTATTTGTTGAATGACGATGCTTCTGATATAACGCCAAATAGTGTCAACATTAGTATAAAGCCAAAGTCAGTTAGATATAACGGATCTGATGATCAGTATATTGGTATGATAAAGTTTAAATTGGCAAAAGATGCACCAACAGTAAATGTTCCAAATGTATTGAGTTTTGATGACACTGACTACAATATTAGTTTTGGTGAATATGGTAATGCTGGTTCATTTGAACCAAGTGATGATGACGATAACCTTGATATAAGAACGTTATTTGATTTAGATACTTCTGCTATCAATATTTATGCTAATATTGCTGGAGCAAGCTTAGAAAGTATTAAAGTTAAAAATGCACCATATACAATACCAAATCAATTTGTTGGAAGTGCACTTAACACAACAGGTTTACAACTTACAGGTCACTATGGCGATAATAGTGATAAAGATCTTACAGCTACAGATATGGCAAATGTTAAGTTCTACTACGGAGCAACAGGTGCAACAAGTACAACTGGATTAACTGCAGTTCCAGCATCTCAAACAGAAATAAAAGATATAGACAATAAGGTCTTGTATGCAGAATATAAAGGTAAAATTGTTGAGATTGGTAAATATGTTGTAAAACCTGTAACAATTACAGAAATCACAGTAAACAACAATACAATACCAACTAACATTTATGATGATACAAATATTAATTTTAATAATTTAACAGTTAATGTAAAAAAGAATAATAACGACACAGTTACTGATATTAAATTCACAAACTATGAAAATGTCAGTAATGGCTTGGCAATTTACAAATCTAATGCTGCTGGTACCGTTAATGATCAGGTAACAGCTGCTGACAAATATGCTCACGGCGACAACTACTTTGTAGTAGCACTTAAGTCTGATACAACAGTTAAGAGTGCACCATTTAAAGTAACATCAGATTATGATGATATTACAATTTCAGCATCAACAAACAATGCTGCTAAGACATCATACAACAAAGATGATAACTTCGACCCAACAGGTATCGTTGTAAAAGCTAAGAAAGCATCAGAAACAACAGGTGCTGATGTAGCATATGATAACTTTGACAGCAATTACAAAGTTGTAATTGCAACAAGCGAAACAGAAGCTAAGACAGCAACAGCTGTAACAGCAAGCACAAAGATTACAGAAGCTATGCTTGATGGTAATCACAAGGTTTACGTTGTTTACACAAATGCAGGTAGCAATACACAATCTGTAGTTTCAGTTGCTACACTTGGTGCAAAGAAGATTAAGAGTGCAACAATTAGCGGTGGAAAGACAGCTTATACATATGGCGATAAGCTTAAGACAGATGACCTTAAGTTGAATGTTACATATGATGATAACTCAACAGGCAAAATCTCATATGCTGATTTGGCAGCAGCCGGTATTACAGTTAAAATCGGTGAAACAGTAGTTAATGCTGACACTGTTATCACACTTGATATGAAAGATAAGACAGTTGACTTTATCTATGACGGTAAAACACTTACTTCATCAGCTAAGATTACTGTAGCTGCAAAGACAGTTTACTACACAGTATCAGACGCAACAATTACAAAGGTATATGATGGCGGATTAACTATTCCTGCAGATCAAACACTACCTACAATTTCAATTAAGGATTCAGCTACAGCATTTGTAGGTACTGACTCATACACAGTTACAGGTACATTTGCATATACAGATAAAAATGTAGGCACAGATAAGAAGATTAAACTAACAACTACACTACCGGAAACAAACGGTAAGTACACATTTGCACCGGATACAGATAAGATTAATGCTGACGGTACACTTAAGACAGCTGCAACAATTACAGCAAAGACTCTTACAGTTAATGCTGATGCTATAAAAGTTCCTGCAGTTAAGGCTAACCCTAATGCTACAGCTGATGTAACTGCTGATAGCTCATTGGTACTAACTAAGGATAATTCATCTATAGTTGAAGGAGATAACGTAACACTTCCATTTACATATAAATATGCAGCTAATGATGTAAAGACACCGGGTACTCCTGATGTAGAAGTTACAGAAAAGGCTCTTACAGGTACAGATGCAGCTAACTATTCATTCACTCCTGCAACAGTAAATGTTAAGGGTAGCGTAACTCAAGAAGCTTTCTCAGATATAGAAATTTCAGGTCCTACAAAGGTAACATACACATATCCTGAGTTGACACCTGACTTGAGTGACTTGGTAGTTAATGCAGTATATGGTACAGGTACTTCGGCAATAAAGGTTCCTGTTACAAACTACACACTAACAAAGAAAGATGGTACAACATTTAAACCTGCTGAACCTCTTCCTTACGGTGACACAGAAGTAACAATTACTTATAAAGGAAAGACTAAGACAATTACTCTAACAGCAAAGAAAAAGCAAATTAAGCTTTCAGACATCACATTCACACCTAACAGTAAATCATATGACGGCACAACAGCTGCAACAGGTACAGCAACTGTTAAGGACGGTGTAACTGTAGCAGGCGATACAGTTAATATTTCTGCTAAGTGGGAATTTGACGGTAAAGATGTCGGAACAAACACAATCAAAGTATCAGATATTAAGGCTGATAATGAAAACTATGAAATTGTTGATGAAGCTAACCTACCTGCAAGCTCAACAATAATTAACAACTCAACAGCTGTAATTAAACCGGCAACTCCGGAAAATGTAACAGCTAAAGCCGATAAGAAGACAAACAATATCGTTCTAAGCGGTACAACAGCCGACTTTGAATATTCAACAGACAATGGTGCAACATGGGTTAAGGCAACAGCAGGTACAACAACAATCGAAAATGCAGTAAGAAATAAAGAATACACAATACTTGTAAGAATAGCTGCTACAGCTTCAACACCTGCTTCAGATGCTGCTACAGTAAAAGCTACAACTTATAAATACTTAGTAAATATTTATAAGAATGGTGCAGCAGCCGGCTCAGAACCTGAATATAAGGTTTATACAAATGATGAAGAAATTAATGCAGTTAAGGATGACACTACATTCGGTAAGTTCAATTCTAATGTTCTTCAATACACACCTTCAAGATTCAGTGCATACTTCACAGATTCAGCTTGCACAACATCAGCAGATGTAGCTAACTTGCCAAAGGACAGCAACGACAATATCAATCTTTACTACACCGCTAAGAAGAGCAGCGGTGGCGGTGGCGGCGGCGGACGCAGCGTATCAATTAAACTTGATAAGGATACTGTTTCCGGTGTTGTAGGTGATAAGATTAAAGTTACAGCTACTGTAACAGGCTCAACAGCTAAACCAACATGGACATCATCAAATGAAGATGTAGCAACTGTTGACGAAAACGGTAACATCACATTGGTTGGTAAGGGTACAGCAACTGTTAAGGTTAAGGTTAACGGCGTAGTTAAGAATATTCCTGTAACTGTTAAAGAAGCTACAGCAACACCAACACCTGTACCAACAGTTAAGCCGACAGAAGCACCTGTAATCAACACAGAATATACAAAGCCATACGCTTCAGGTTATGATGACGGTTCATTCCTACCAAATAACAACATCACAAGAGGCGAACTTGCAGCTATGATTGCAAGACTAAGCTATGGTGACGATTTACCTGACGGTATGTATCAAGCATCATTCCCTGACGTTGATTCAGACGCTTGGTTCAACAAGTACATTGGTTATCTTGAAGATAAGAATGTATTAAGCGGTTATGAAGACGGTACATTCAGACCTATGGATACAATCACAAGAGGCGAAATCAGTGCAGTTATCGCAAGAGCTCAAAGATATGATTTGATTTCATACAATGGCATCTTCACAGATGTAACTGAAAATGATTGGGCTAAGGATTACATTGAAACTCTTGCTGACAAGAATATCGTTTCAGGTTATGAAGACGGTACATTCGGTCCATATTCACCGCTAACAAGAGCTGAAGCTGTTGCAATTATCAACAGAGTTCTTGTAGAATCAACACCAATCGTAACATTTACTCCTAATGACATTGCAGGTCACTGGGCAGAGGCAGATATTCTTCTTGCAGTAAATGAAAGAATGGTTGGCGCAAATGCAGTAGTTCCTACAGTAAAACCGGAAGAAACAGCAGCTCCCGAAGAAACTGTTGCTCCTGAAACAACAGTAACTCCTGAAGAAACTGTTGCTCCTGAAAAGACAACAGCTCCTGAAGCAACTCCTGCTGCTTAATAAATATCGAATTATAATAAATGCGATAAATAAAGCAATGTAATGACACAGGGCGGTTATCGCCCTGTGTTATTGCATTTCCAATGGCATTGTCCGTATCTTTGGACAATGCTTTCGGAAATGCAATAACAATTAAAATAATAAGCTGTGTAATTGATTTAACGGAAAAGAGGTGTAATAAATGAAAAAAATATCTGCATTTTTGATTATAATGATAGCAATGCTTATGGCAGGTGTATGTGCTCATGCGGCTGACTTTAGTGTAGATACAACGTCGCTTCCTATGGGTGAGGCATATAAGCCGTACTCAGCACAAATAACAATGAGCGGCGGAAGCAATGACGGATATAGTTTTGAATTTATATCGGGTTTTAAACCAACAGGTCTTACTGTCAACGAGGACGGTTCAATAACGGGTACTCCGACAAGTGCCGGATATTATGCTAATATGAATATCCGTATAAGTAATGTAGACGGTACATACAGAGATGTTACATTTAAGATTAATATAAGAGCGAGATCTATCAAGATTAATGTAACTGCTCCCAAGAATATTATATATGACGGAAACAGTTATACAGCGACAGTTAAATGTTATGATTTGAACGGTGGCGAACTGACAGACGCTGTACCGATTATAAGATACGGTAAAGATAATCTTTCGTCTGTAACAGATGCCGGAACATATTATATTGATGTTTATGTATCGGGTTGTATCATATCGGAACGTGAGGGTGATACGCATATTCAAATTGAACGTCAAGGTGCGTCAATTTCATTAAGCGGTGACAAAGAATATCAATATGACCAATTACCTCACCCGCTTACGGCAGCTGACGTAACGGTAACACCGCCTGCGGCAGGATATGTTATTGAGTATAGCAGAAACGGCGGTGAATACACAACCGATGCGCCTGTTTCAAGCGGTATATATACTGCAAGGGTGCATACAACAAACCCTAACTATGAAACGATATATGACGAATGTACAATTAAAATCATAGGTGAAAATGTAAACTTTACGGTAACAAATACATCGTTTACATATGACGGAAACAGTCATAAGGCAACTGTTTCTTCCGATCCCGCAGATATTGGATATAAAGTTACATATACTAATTCAAAGGGTGAAACTGTAGAAAATCCGACCGATGCAGATGTTTATACGATAAAAATTACACTTGATAATGATAAAGTGTATTCAATCGGAAATGATTATGATAATAAACTTACAATAAGTCCGCAATCGGGTCACTTTACAACGGATGAAAGCTGGGTATATGACGGAAAGACGCACAAACCGAATATGACGGTTGACGCACCGTATGATGACAGTAAATATACAATAACATACCGTAAGCAAGGTACAGAAACTGACTTGACTGAAATTACGGATGTCGGTGTATATGATATAATAATTACTTTCCCGAACGGCAACTATATTGCAGATGAAACATCATCGAAAACAATAACGGTTACGCCGAAAACAGTTAATTTTACGGTTACAGACAATGTAGTTGATTATGACGGTAACGAACATACCGCAAAGGTTACACCGACTGAAGCTTTGGCATCGGATTTGTATTCCGTAAAATACGTTAAACGTGATACAGAAACAAAACTTAACAGTGTTATAAATGCAGGTGTGTATGATATAGTAATTGAACTTGCAAACAGCAACTATACTTTAGACAATTCTTTCAGTGCAACAATGACTGTTAATGTTACATATACATTTAATTTGGGTAATTCACCGGCTGCTATGATTTATAAGGATACGACGCATGATGCGGAATGGCAGAAAGAAGCGTTGGATTACCTAAAGGCAAATCACAAATTCAGTGAAAACTATTTGCCGAAGGATTGCAGTGCTGATATTACGTATAATCCTATAAATAACATTGATGCAGACAGTAATGAATATACTGTAATAACAAGCGGTCTTGATAAATTTGTTGATCCGGGCGTGAATATAAATGACGGTTCGACATCTGATACTATAAAAGGAACGGTTAATGCCGTATCAGGAGTAGAAGGCTTGTATAAGGTTACATATCAAATCAACGATTCAACTATGGAGAGATATTTGTTAGTTGTGGACAGAAGAATAGGTGATGTCAACAGTGACGGCGCAGTAAACGGTATTGATGCAAATAATCTTGTTGGTAAGGATGCTGATGCGAACGGCGTAAAACAAGCGCGTATTTGGGATGTAAACAAGGATGGCAGGATTGACAATAATGATGTTAATGCAATCAGAAACAGATTCTCTGTAAGATTGGAAGCTTATTATCCTTGGTTATAATTTGACATTGGAGTTATGATGAAACAATTTTGGAGTTGATTTGTCATAACTCTTTTTTGTTAAAAATGTTGAGAAACGGTGTTAAAAACAGCCGTTTTCAGTGTATAATATTGACAATTTCAAGTGCTTTGTGGTATTATAAAATATATAATAAGGATAACTATACATTGTTAAGATATATGAAAAGAGGAATTAAAATGAAAAGAAAAGCTGTTTCTATAATATTGGCTTTATCAATGCTTTTACCGACATTGAATTTTGCGGTGTCGGCTGATGAAATCAAAACAGAAATCAATTCGGAGCAGACTGAGGTTTTGGCAACTTCATCTCCGAATGAAAAAAGTACGGAAGAAAATATAGCGGCTACAAACGTACCGTTGGATAATTCAACGGATACTGTAAATATAAATAAAAATGATGTTGCACCTATGACAGATGGAACAGACCTAAGTTCAGATTTACAAAACGGTGATGTGACAATTAATACAGACGGTACATATTATATCGGTTCTGTTGATGTTACAAATATTGTGACGGTAAAAACAGGTGTAACGGCGGATTTGACGGTTGAAAATGTAACGATGACGTCTGCAACAAGTTCGCCTATTATAATTGAATCCGGTGCAGTTGTTAATTTGCACATAAACGGCACAAATACCGTTACTGCTAAAAAAAGCGGTAAGGCAGGTATTAATGTGGCAGCAAATAGTATAGAGTCGGATTATTCGATTTTGACTGTTGACGGTGATGGTATTCTTAATGTAACAGGTACTGCACAAGCATCGGGAATCGGTGCGAATCTAAATCAATTACATGGTAAGATTATAATAAACGGCGGTACTATTAATGCTGTCGGAGGAATGAAAGGTACAGCTATAGGTGGAGGTATAAAAACATCTGGTAATGTCAGCGGATGTACAATAGAAATAAACGGCGGTATCATAAATGCGAGTGCAGGACGATACGGAACAGCCATAGGCGGTGTGGAGCGTCAGTCTAATGCGGAGATTATCGTAAATGGCGGATATATTAAAGCAACAGCCGGTGCTTCGGTGACTTATTCCATAGGACCGGGAAGAATGACTCCCACAACAGAACAATTTGGTGTAAATAATATATACATAAACGGCGGCAGTGTAGATGGTACGTTCAGAAGCACAGATTATGACAAAGTTCAAGATAAGGATGGAAATAAACTTAAACAAGTAGTTCTGACAATGCCGGATGCAGTTGAAATGGCAAATAAAGAAGTTACTGTCGGCTCATGGAAAACAGTAACAGACAGCGAAGCAAAGCTGTATGTATATGTAACAGAAGATACAACAGGCTATGCCGTAACATATGCCGGTAAAATATATCGTACAGACGATATAGAAAACCAAACAACACTGACAGAATATTCGGGTTCAGACTGTACATGTACAGATACAAATTCATCAATTAAATTATCTGTACCTGATGAAATAACTGTAAATAAAATTGTCGGACAGACAAAAATCAAATTAACAACTGATTTTGAAAAATCAAGTGATTGTACTTATCCTACTCATATTCTTAATTGTACATATACATTAACAACAGCTGACGAAAATGAAACAGCAATAAGCAGTGATTTGGCAGAAGTTGTGGACGGATATATAGTTGCACATTATAAGCAGGGAACTCATAAAATTCGTGTTAAGGTAACAGCAACTTTAAATGGATATATTTTTAATAATTCAAAAGATATTTCTTTGACGGGTGATGATAAATCGCAGTTTGATATTTCAAAAGGAAATATCAAAATAACAAAAAACAATGATAATAACGATATAGTAACAGTTACGGTTGGTACAACAAGCTATGATATTCCAAAGAATATGGAAATATATATAGTTCAATCAACAAGTCAAACAAGTAATGTAATTGAAGTGGTACAGGGTGCAAATCCTACCATTGTTTTAGATAATATTAATATTTTATCTCGTTCATCTATAAACAATGCATTGACGATAGGTGACGATGTTGAGCTGACCCTTAGACTGAAAGGCACAAATAAAATTGAGTCACAATCTGTAAATCTTGCGGCGGTAAGAGGTATAACGGCTACTTCAAAACTTATTGTTGAAGATTCGGGTGATAATGACGGTGTTATAACATTTAAGTCTGCAAACGGTGCAGGTATCGGAGATATGAAGCAATTTACTGTAAACAGCGGTACTGTATATGCTTATGGCGGAAATGGCGGTGCCGGTATCGGAGGCGGTAAAGACGGTTCGGGTATCAACGTACTTATCAACGGCGGTAATGTTTACGCATATGCCGATGATGATTCTGAAAGTAATGCGGCAGGTATCGGAGGCGGTACAGGCAGTGCATCTGGAACAAGCGGCCGAGGCGGAAATGTCATTGTAAACGGCGGTTATGTTAAAGCTGTCGGTAACGGCTCAGGTTACGGCATCGGTAACGGTGGAAATAAGACTCCGTACGGCACTATTACAATTAATGGCGGAAGTGTAGACGCAACTCTCGGAACAACACCAAATAATGACCCATCATTTGATGCGTTTAATAATTCCGGAACAATTCCTGCAACTAAGTATAATCAGTATTTGGTAGAAACAACGGTTGACGGAATAACAGATGAGCAAGATGTTGAATACTCACTTGTTTCTGATAATGATACAGGTGCAGAAAAGAAAATAAAAACACGTACAGACAAAAACGGTAAGTTGTATTTGTATGCAAATGCCGGAAATCAATGGATTCGTGTATATAAAGACGGTACAACATATTACAGATATTCAAAAGTTGATTCGATGTCAAAGAATACATTTAATTGTACAAACAATACAGAGATAAGTGTTTCTTCTTTCAAAATTCCGGGTCAAATCGGGGATACTGTGATAGATAATGAGAACAGAGTAATCTCTGTAAAAGTACCTTATAACATTATATTGAAAAATATTACACCTAACATAGAATTTATCGGTGCATTTACTCAAAAAGATGCAATGAAATTTAATAATACAACATCAGCAACGTATAAAATAACGGGTAACTATAAGAGTGAAGTGACATATACTGTAAATCTTACTTTGGATTCAGAACATACCGAAAAGCAAGCCGATGTTTATGATGTTTCAAATGGCAGTGTTTATGTAACTGATCTTTATGTAACCTATGGCGGTGTACAATATAAAACCAACGATTTAGGATATGTAATAACGGGAACAACAACAGAAAATATAGTTAACCTTGATTCGGCAACGAAACTTCCGCCTGTTACATTGAAGAATCTTGATATAAAAATGTCTAATTCAGCTACTCCTATAAATATTATGGGAAATGTTGATATAACCATAGACGGCAACTGTACATTAAGATCAATGATGGGTAATGCCATTTCTGTAAAAAATTCATATTCAAACAATCCACAGCCTACTATAGAATCAACAGAAACAAATCCACTTGCCAATCTGCTTGATGTTCAAGGCGGAATAGGTGCAAATGCAGTAAATACAGAGGCGAATACGAAGCTGACGATAACAGGTGTACCGACAAATCTTACTGCTGTTACCGGAACTGCAATCGGTGGTGACGGTGAATTTATTACAGACAGTAAGACATATATTAATATTGCTGAAAACAGTACATCAACAGTTAAAAATGCGAACGGAGATAATCTTTATCAAGTAAAAGCAACATTGAATGGTGCAAAGGGAACGGAAAATATTTGTACATATGAAGATACAGATTATTATATTGGCGACGACCATATATTGTGCTTAATGGTTCCTAACGGTTCATATAATATGAGTGTAGGCTATAGCGAAGATGATTATTCAGGTACAATAGAAGTTGACAGTGCAATGGCAGAAGGAACTTTATATTCCGTATATGTAGAGTCGGTTACTTATGACAGCTCGCAAAAAGACAATAAAGGCGGTAAAGTTGACTTTACTGTTAAAGGTGTGTCAATTATAGGCAACGTTAAAATAAGAGTAAAGAGCATGGAGGATATTCCTCTTGTTTTAGAAAGTGACGTTATTAAAGACTCAGACGGCAATTATGTTGCGTCGATAACTCTTCCGGAAAACCAAAGTGCAGAAAAACCTGTTGTCTATGAAGTATATTATGTTGTTAAAAATAAAGAAACAAAACTAAAAAATAACTTAATAGTCGATTATGATAAAAGTGTGTGCAGTATAACGGATTTTGAAATAGACGGTCAGCTTGGTCAAAGTACAATTTATGAATCGGAAGACAGCCATACAATCACGGTTTATATGCCATATGATCATGAGTATCAAGATTATTATACGCCTTCAAAACTTACATATATCGGCGGAAGAATTTCAAATGACCAAGGTAAACCGATACAATATACTGTTGATATAAACGGCTATGCGAGAACAAAATATACGGTAACTGCTCAAGACGGTACAACGACTGCCGATTATATGATTAAGATATATAAAGAGGCAACTCCGGTGATTACATCTCTGAGCCTTAGAAACCCAACATCAAGTGCGGCTTCTACCGTTACGGTAAAAATAATCGGACGTGCATTGAGCAGTATAAAGAATGCGGAAAACGAGAATAACAGAAAGGTATATATTTATTCTGATGACGGACTTGATCCTGTCGAGGCAACATATGACCTTGTAAACGGTGTTGATATATATACGGCAGAAATCAATATTCCTGAAAATACAAGCGATACAGAGGATAAAATATATACATTAAAAGCTAAAATCGGCGATACCGAACAAACAAGTGTTAATTCAACTATACGAGTCCCGAGAAAAGAGCGCGGACTTATCGGTATAAATGATTTTACAATCAATAATCAAATAGGCGATACAAAAATATCGGGTGAACAAGGTAAAAATATAAGCATTACAATGCCTTTTGACGCGGATATTACATCATTGCTGCCGAATGTTGAACTTGAAGATATGTATGCGACATATTCGCCGGCTACAGAGCAGGACTTTACATCTGATGTAGTTTATACGGTTACAGCAGAGGATAAGGTTACAACTAAGGATTATACTGTTCATGTTGAAAAACAGGCAGCACCTCAAGTGAACAGCATAACGTTTGAAGACCCTGAACAAAACTCGGAAAGCAGAGTACAGGTTCGGATTAACGGTGATAATCTTGATAATGCGGCAAATGCACTAAACCATGAAAAAACAATTGCCGTAAGTGCAAAACTTGTAAGTGGCGAATCTGAAGGAAGCGGTATATCAACTGCAATCGCACAGGTTGACGAAACCGGTAATTATATTGCTACGCTTAATGTTCCGAAGAATGATAATGATACAAAGAGAGTTTATGAATTATCTGTAAGTGCTTGCGGTGAAAAACAGGATTTGTCTGGAAATACAACGCTTACCGTTCCGGAAAGAAAGTCGAACAGAAAAGAATTGACAGATTTTGTTGTTTCAGAAAACCAAAGTGAAATTTCAAGAAACGGAAATAAGTTGTACTTGTATGTACCGTACAACACGAATTTAAACAATGTAATACCTAAAGTAAGTCATACAGGTGTATCATATACACCTACAGACGCACAGGATTTGAACAGTACAAAAGAATACACCGTCATTGCAGAGGACGGAACAAAAAATGTATATCAAATCAATGTATTGAGAGAAGGCGTTGCAAAGGTAAACAACGTAAACATAAATCAACCTAAAACATTTAATGATACTGATATAACAGTTGATATAACAGGTCAGTTTATACCGTATTTAAGAGATGATGAGGTTAAGGATACAATGGAGGTTGTTGCAGTACCTCGTGGTGACGGAGAAACTCAAAAGGTAATGCTTGAATATGACGGCTACGGAGGTCATGCAATCGGTAAAGTTACATTACCTCAAAATGATACAAGTGAGGATAAGAAATATGACTTTAAAATAACGATTAACGGCAGAGAACAGCAAATCGGTTTGTCGGGAATTGTTACAGTACCGCATAAAGAAAGCTGTAGAATTACAGGCTTTAGAATTAACAACCAGACTAAGGACGCCGAAATCAATGATGACGACAATACAATCACGTTGTATATGCCTTATACGACTGATTTAACGGCGTTGACGCCTAAAGTTGATATAGACGGTAAGGATTACACACCAAAGGGAACACAGGATTTCACAAACCCTGTACAATATACCGTGACAGGTGACGGAGGTGTTTCAAAAACATATACTGTAACAGTTAAGCGTTCGGGTATGCCGACAATAACAAGTGTATCGGTTTCAAATGCTCCCGAAACATTTAAGGGCAGTGATGTTAAGGTTGAAATGTCAGGTATTTTCAACGAAAGTATGAAAGTTTATGCCGTATCGGAGGACGGAAATAGCAAGATTGAATGCCATGATGCAGTTGTCGGCGATGTAACGGACGGTTTCAGAAGTGCGTCTGCAAGTATAACAATGCCTGAAAATGATGATACTGAAAATTCAAAGAATTATACATTGGTATTTGATGTTGACGGATTTGAAAATGTATCGTATGTTCCGCTAAAAACTGTTACAGTTCCGAGACGTAAGACGAGGACTATAACTAATTTCTATGTTCAAAATCAAGTTGGCAGTGCTGATATACAGGATAAGGATGTTTATGTAAAAGTACAGTATGATACTGACATAAGCAAGCTTACACCGAATCTCAGAATTGACGGTGACAGTTATGCACCGGAAGGGGAGCAGAACTTTGATAACGAAACAAAGTCACTTGTATACAAGGTATCGGCGGCGGATGATGTGGACAGAGAATACACTGTACATATTTCAAGAGATGGTAAACCTACTATTAACGAGGTAAGTTATACTTCACCGGTAACGTTTAAGGGCGGACTTGTAACAGTAGGCTTGAACGGTATATTCTTTGAAGATGTAAAGGTGTATGCAGTGCCTATAAGCGGTGGTGCAAAGATAGAAGGAAAAACAATTTCATTTGAAGATAAATCAGCAACAGCAACTCTTAATATTCCTACTAACTACAATACTGAAAGTGAGCAGGAATACAGAATTGAATTTGTTATAGATGGTTTTGATACAAATTATTCAAGTGAAACAAAAATCACAGTTCCAAGACGTACGACTCGTAAGATAACTGAATTTACATTGCCTGATGTGCAAGAGGGTGAAACGAAGATAGATGGTACGGATATATATATATCATCACCGTATATCTATGATTTATCATCTGTGACACCGCAAATCACGTTTGACGCTGATGAAATATCACCGAGTGCCGATACCGCGCAGGATTTCAGTAATTTGGACAATCCTGTTAAGTATACGCTTTCATCGGCAGCCGATGAAGATGTAACTTATACGGTACATATTGAACGTGTTGGTGATGATCCGTATTTGGAGAGTTTGACTGTTGACGGACAGTACGGTGAAACAGAGTATGAAGACGATAATGTAAAATTGGTGTTGAAGTCAAGTGCAAAGCTTAACAGTGTTGAACCTGTTTTGCAAATACACGGTGACGATTATTCGCCAAAAGGTGCGCAGGACTTTACAGATTCAGAAAAAAATCCTGTTGTCTACACAGTGAAAAACAAATATGGTGTAGAACATAAGTATTATGTAACGATAACAAAGAAGAGATCAGGCGGCGGAAATAAAGGATCATCAGCTACTCCTACACCGACTCCGACCGAAATGCCGATAACGACTGTTGAACCGACGAATTCGCCTAAACCGAATGACGGAAATCAAACACCAAATCCAACGGAAATGCCGATAACCAAGCATGAACCGTATATAAGCGGTTATGAAGAAAACGGCGTGGTACAATTCAGACCGGATAATACAATTACTCGTGCGGAAGTGGCGAAGATATTGACGGTGCTTGACGGTGACTTTGATGTAAATAAGATATATGCAAATAAGTTCAGCGATGTACACGATGGTACATGGTATCAGAATTATATCAATTTTGCAGTAGAAAAGAATTATATTTCGGGTGATGAAAATGGCCTATGCCGTCCGGAAGATATGATTTCAAGGGCAGAATTTGCGTCTATAATCGCAAGATATATTAATATTGAACCGTTGGACGGCGAAGATAAATTTACCGATATTGCAAGACTTGATTGGTGCAAAAAATATATAAATGCCTTGGCAGAAAAGGGAATTGTTACGGGTTATGAGAATGATGAATTCTTGCCTGATAATAAGCTTACAAGAAGTGAAGCAGTCGCGATTATCAACAGAATTACTGATAGAAAAATGACTCCTGAAATTCTTGAAAAATTAACTTGCCCATTCAGTGATGTTTCTGAAACACATTGGGCATATAATGATATACTTCTTGCGGCTTGCGAGTATTAAAAAAGAATGACAATTTAAAAGAAGAACCATTAGTTTGGTTCTTCTTTTTTGTTTTGGGGTATTCAAAATAAAGATGAATATGTGAGTGGGGTTATTGCCACAGTGATTTTGATTAGGGATTTAACGTCTGATATAGTATGTAGCAGCCTATACAATTTTGCAGGTAAATTTTGTTTGAAAACATTCTGGCGGAATAAAAGAAAAACCTTGTAAACATTACTGCTTACAAGGTTTGTGGTGCCGATGGTGGGGGTCGAACCCACACGATGTTGCCATCACGGGATTTTGAGTCCCGCGCGTCTGCCAATTCCACCACATCGGCAAATTACCCAATTATAATACCATAAATATCTTCTAATGTCAAGACTAAAATCAAGAAATAAGTATTTTTTCTATTCCGCCGATATATTTTTTGAAAAGTCTTGCGATAAATCCTACAAGAATAGCGGCAACAATAGTTCCTTCGCGGACGCCGTCAAGGTGTTTGAACATTATAAATGATAAAATTGCCGCAATTATTGTCATAGACGAATCGAATGCGATTTTGGTTTTACCGAAATCGGTACTGAACACATCGGAAACCGCTCTGACGGTTGCCTCACCCGGCAACATTGCAACGTTTGCGGCCATTTCCATAAACACACCGAAACCGAGAATTAAACAGCCTACTATAAGTGATACAACTTTCATAGCATATGTTTCGGGCTGCATAAATCCGAGCAATGACATTGTTAAGTCAATGAAGAATGAAAACAATGCGATAATCGGCAGCTGCAACAAGTTTTGAAGTTGAAAATTACGTCTTAAAAGAATTACTTGAAGAATTATAAGAAAAATATTAAAAACAAACGTAAACATTCCGACTGTCGGCGTAAAACCAAGACTTAGAGTGTAGGGGATACTTGTAATCGGTGAAGTACCGAGTCCGGCTTTTGTGATAAAACTTACGCCGAGTCCGTTGACGAAAAGTCCCGCAAGTAAAAATATGTATCGTTTAATTAATTCTGTTTTGTCTGTCACTGTAATTCCTCCGTATTTGTCATATTATTGCATATTTTAAAAAATGTATTGATAAACTGCTCCTTTTCACTTTCTGAAATTCCGCTCAAAATCTCATTTTCGACTTTTTCAAAAGTATCATTCACTATTTCTTGAAGCCGTTTGCCCTCATCGGTCAAATACACATATAAAGAACGCTTGTTTCCGTCCTTAGTTTGACGTTTAATAAGCTTTTTTTCTTCCATGCGTGACAGTATGCCTGTAAGCGTTGCCGGCTCGATTTGACACCCTGTGGCGATTGATTTTTGTATGCAACCGTTATGCTTACCTAAATAGTCAAGCACTTTCGGCTGACCTGCCGTGAGTTTATAGGGGGATAGAGCGTCCAATACCTTTTTTTGAAACAATGATTGGTTTACCATTATCATATAATGAAAACTTTTATCCATAAAGCACCTCTATTATTAGTATGCTAATAGTTAGCTTGCTAACTATTATAACTCTGTATGCGAATTTTGTCAATAGGGAAAATAAAAACCTAAACTCTTTTGAGTTTAGGTTTTTATGAATTACGAAATTTGTTTTTGCAATGTTTCATATAAACTTGTTGTGTAATTGCCACCGTAACCGCCTCTTACATAAGAACAAAATAATACTTTATTCAAGAGGTCATAAAAATCTGCTCTTGATATAGGTAACTGCGCGTTTGATGTGTCGGTACTGTTTATAAGACCGCGATAATATACTGCCGTATATATATCGTCTATGCTGTATGTATCTGTATCTTTTATATAACGCGTACAACCATAGAAACTTTGCGTTAAACGCATTACCCAAGTCAATACTTGCAAATTAGTCAAATTATCTGCAAAATTAAGGTTTAGTATATCGTTGTGTGTCAATACTAAATTTTTCTTAAGAATTATAGACGATATTTTTGCTGAATCGTAAGTATCGTCTGTAGGTTCAAGTTTACTGATGGAATACCACGCGCTTAACATAGATTCATCCGGTGTTATGGTGCTGAATTTGCTAAAGGTGTTTAACGCTTCGGCAACGGTTATATATCCGTCTTTGTTTAAATCATCATCTGAAATAATGCCGAATTTAATTAATTGGGAGAAATCTCCTTGTTTGTAACTTGCGATGTGTACTTCTTTGTTATCGTCATCCCAATCAATATTTACGTGAAATGCCGATTTAAAATCGGAAAGCGGAATATATGTGGTGTCATTAATTATTTGAGGTGCGACTTCAAGATGAACTTTGCCGTCT
>OGXT01001565.1_pt1 | contig 21754 bp, 21 predicted proteins | sample 1576361 | NCBI WGS metagenome assembly OGXT01 (sample SAMEA3541514, study PRJEB24748) | human gut metagenome | biome: human gut; feature: human-associated habitat; material: faeces | place: China | collected 2012 | reverse complement strand
GCTAATTGTTAGCGTACCATTTTGGTCAAGCGTCCAAGTCACATTGTCACCGCAAGTACCGCTTGTTTCTGCTACGGCAATAACCGGCATAAATGCGCACAGCATTGACAATACGAGTACAAAACTTAAAATTTTCTTTTTCATTTGCTTGTTCCCCTTTTTGTTTTATTAAAACATAAAATTTTCTAAATAATATTATAGTACGAAAAAATTATAAAGTCAACATTTTCCAACCACGTAAAAAGGCGGTACATATGTACCGCCTTTTAAATTACAAATATTTTTCTTCAAATCTATTCCACGACATTGGTTTATCGAACAAATATCCCTGTGCCTCATCGCAACCCATTTCTTTCAAAATATCATATTCCTTTTCATTCTCAACGCCCTCGGCGACAACGGAAATATTATAATTTTTACAAATATCTATAACCGACTTTGAAATCATACAAGTCTTTTCATCTGTTTCAAGCTTATGAACAAGTTCACGGTCAAGTTTCAATGTATCAAATTTAACTTCCGAGAACAAGAACAAGTCCGCATATTTCGCACCGTAATTATCAATCGCAATATGGAAACCGTTATTTTTAAGTTCCACAATTTTGTCAAGCACATCGCTAAGACCGCCCTTAACCTTATCTTCCGACACTTCAATCACAATCGAATCTTTCGGGATATTATAATCAAACCAAATATCCATAAGATTTTCCATGAAATTAGGTCTGACAATCGTGCAATGCGATATATTAACCGACACAGGCTTAATATTTTTACCCGCCTCAATCCAGCCGGAAATATATTCACAGACGTGTCTGAACACATAAAGGTCTATCATATGCACCGTTTCGTTATATTCCATTGCGGGAATGAAATCCATAGGTGAAACAATCGTATCGTCCTCATCAAAATATCTGATAAGCGCCTCACTGCCGCAAAATTCTCCGTTGATTGCGGAAAATCTCGGTTGAAACCATATAACAAATCTTTCTTCCTGTATAAGTTTTTTCAACTTTTCCTGCGTTGAGAATGACACAAACGTATCATTATAAAATCTGTATCTTGCCGACTGACCGTTATTTCTGTAATAATATTTCTTATCCTGATACATTTTTTCATCGGCAATCTTTATTACTTCATCAATATCCGACGAATCTTTAGAATAATGAAAACCAATCGACACTTTATACTTCATTTCAGAAATCAAATTTCTGAACGCAGTAACCTTAGCTGTAAACTCCTTATCATTCGTATCATAGCAAAGCACGACAAATTCATCTCCGCCGACTCTGTATGAACACTCCTTGCCAAACGACTCAACAATCACGCTCGCTATATCTTTCAGTGCACAATCACCGCCGCAATGACCGCTTTTATCGTTAATCTCTTTCAAACCGTTAAGGTCCATATAAAGTACGCCCAAGCCGCAATTACGACCTCTCATAATTCTTTCGGTATCTTCTGTAAACTTATTTCTGTTATATAGGCCCGTAAGCGAATCGACGTAGCTCAGCTCTCTAAGTTTTCGCGCACTCTTTTCGCGAATAATCATTGACGCAACAAAATAATCAAGTGCGTCAAAGAATGTCACAATTTGAGAAAATTTTTCTTCCGGCAAATTACTTGCGCCGATAAAACCGATTATCTTACCGTTATCGGCAATCGGTGACGCAACAAGCCTTTGCACACCGCTTTTTACCGCCTGATGATATGCCTCAACAGAAATTTCTTTCAAATCTTCGACATTATTTAAAATAACATTTTCATTGCTGTCATAGGTCGGCAGCCACTTATCAACAACATTTGAATCCAAGCTTTTAAGTTCTTCCGCTCTCGGATTGACACCATTGTTATTCCATTCAAATACATTGCTCAGTTTATTTTCATCATAACTGAACACAAAAATTTTATCCGCTTCAAAATACTTGCCTATTATTCCAAGCAAATTTGTAAAGCTTTCTTCAAACGGTTTATTCTTGTGCATTTCAACCATACAGCTTACCAAAATATGCTCCATATCAAGACGTTGTTCAAGTCTTTTCTGAATTTCTTCAGTGTTGGTAATGTCAAATGCAATATCCAAATATGCCTTTTTACCGTCCCACACAGTATCCTTATGCTTAATAATATATGCTTTTTCCGTCATTACATTTTCACGAATATACTCAGAAAGCCCCTCACCGTTCAAGCAAGGACAATTTGTACATTCCGCACTTTTGCCGTGAAAAAGTTTATAACACGTTTCACCCAAACAATCGCCGAGAATTTTCTTTCCCGCCTCATTTATGTACAAAATCTCATGAGTTTCTGCGTCAGATACATATACAATTTCCGATATTGCATCTAATACATTATATATATCCAGCATAATCCGACTCCCTTCATATACCCTTAATGCCATTATAGATTATATATAAATTATTCTATCATATCAACCATTTTTTTGCAATAACAAATTCAATTTTTTACATAACGGCAAAAACTATTCCGGCGATTATAACCGCCGCACACACCATTTTATAAAGCGTGCGTTTTTCTTTGAACACAATTCGTCCGCCTATAATCGTAATCATAACCGAACATTGTTTTATAAGCGTCATTGCAACAACCGTGCTTTCCTGCTTACTGCATGCGATAAACAGTGCCTTATCACCGATTACAAACAGCACGCTCAAAATAAGTATCCAATAATTTTTGTATATCGTTCTGAAATCGATTTTTGTTTTGGTTACAATCATATAGCCCAAATACAATATTACCATAAAGAACATATACCAAAATTGAAGTTGACCGCTGTTCATACTCTGCATAAGCATTTTATCAAGCAGTTCCGAAACAGCGTTGCAAAGACACGATATAAGCACAAGTACAATGTATATCGGCTTTGTTTTTTCTTCGCCCAATCCCTTGCCTTTGGCATTTACGAAAAGCAATCCGACAAGCACAAGTGCCATACCTGCAATCTTATGCCCGGTCATAACTTCTCCCAGCACTGTTACTCCAAGCACTGTCGCAAATATTACGCGCGACATATCCATAATTCCGTAAAATCCAATCGGCAGTTTCTTTATCGCCTTAAAACTGCATATCCAAGCTATAAAAATTATAGCCGATTTTATCATTACAAATCCGATATAATGAAAATCTATCGACAATGCGTTTTTCATGCTCGGCGTCACAAATAAAAAGCTTATAAACGTGTAGAAAAACAGCACCTCCATAGCACTGTTTTTCTCCATTGCCTTTTTCTTTATTATATCTCTTATACCCTTTAAAACTCCGTAAAGGCATACGAGTCCTATCCACATTATTTTATCAGCTCCGTTAAAAATAAATTATCCAGCATTTGTGTACCGGATTTTGTCTTAAATATCTTCTCACGAACGTTTTTAGCCGTTTCTTTTGTCATTTCGTCCTCATCTATATTGACAAGGAAGTCCGCCTCAACAAGTATTTGATAGTCGATACCGTCGATATTTGAATATGTGTGATGATGAGCGACAAGGTATGACACACGTTCGATAACGTCTTTGTTATATCTCAATTTCGTAAGCATTTCCTCCGCAATCGGCGGACCTTCGATTTCCTGATATTTGCCCGCAGAAGAATTATATTTTTCTTCGCTTATCTTTATTCCTATATCATGCACATATGCGGCAGTTTCAAGAATAAGCATAGTCCTTTCATCAAGCCCCTCCGCTTCGCCTATCGCTTTGGCATAGCCGTGTACTTTTATAAAATGGTTTATGCGTTTCTTGTCACCTGCATAATACTTTATCATTTCTGTTGCAACAGTATTCATAATTATCAATCCTCGAACGGTCTTATTCTGTATGTCACGCCGATTTTTTTACAAATATCGGCACATTCCTTTTCTTCTTCCTCTGTAAGCGTTGTCGAAACAGTCGAAAGCACAACTTCCTTTACATAGTGCTTTACATTTTCGGCAAATTTAATCATTGCGTCAAACGATTCGATACCGAATTTACTGCGTGTAAGTTCAAGATAACGTTCTTTGTTCGGCGTATTAAGGCTGATCGAAACAATATCGATAAGTCCGTCAAACATAGGTGCAGTGTTCTTTTTGTGAATAAGGTCGGCAAGACCGTTTGTGTTTATACGGATAGTCTTGTTATACTTATCCTTTATAAACCGACAGACTTCAAGTACATCGTCAAGTCTTTCGGTCGGCTCACCGAAACCGCAGAAGACAACCTCTTTATACTTATTCATATCAAATTTTGAAAATTCGTTTTTAACTTCTTCAACGCTCGGTTCTCTTTCAAGCCAAAGACTGCCCGAATGATTCATTTCGTCCCTCGTTTGTCTTAGACAGAATGTGCACGCGCACGGACATTTGTTCGTCATATTTACGTATAAATTATCGTGTACTTCATATAAAATAACCATTTTAATACCTCTTTCATTTTTCATATTTTAAATTATACCATATCGCTGCATTTTTCTCAACTGTATTTTCACACCAAAAAAACCGCTCATAAAAGCGGTTTTTATATTTTATTTCAGTCAAATTAACCTCTTGGATGATTTGTTTCAACGTCATCTACAAGTGCTTTTACAAGAGCATTCACATCTGTAACAGTTTCGTTTTCCGTTACGGCAACACTATGACTCATTACTGTACCCGCGTCTTCGCATGACCATATTGCGTATGTTGTTTTATCGTATGTGTAAATTTCAACTGCCGAATCGGCTACTTTGTAGTCCTCAACCTTAGTACCGCCCGATATACCCGAAATGTCTGCGTCACCCGGTTGTGTACGAACTGTAATGTCTAATACATTTGTATTGTAAGTGTATTTGATTTCTGCCAAATTACTGTCGGCAAGGTATCTGTAGCTTTGTGCCTCGCACTTGCTACCCTCATCAAAACTGCTTGCGTTCAAATCTGCCACTTGATATTTTACGCTCTCTGCATTATTCAATGCCGCATTAAGCTCGTCAAGACTGTTATAATCTGTCCATGGGTTTGAAATTTGTGAAGACGGCTCTGTTTTGATTTCCTTTTCAACAGTAACTGTCTTTGTTGCCTCGTCCCAACCGACAACGCTGTGCATACCCTCAGCGATTGCTCTTACAGGCACAACCGTTGATGAACCCACGATTTTTGCGGGTGTTTCAAGTGTAACCGCATCGCCGTTTACATACATTACATCAGAATCAATCTGCATTGTAATGCTTACGTCACTTACCGAATCATATGATATAACAGTTCTTGTTTCGTTGTCCCACTGTACGTCTGCGCCAAGTGCCTCGAATATTTCACGCATAGGAACAAGTGTATGGTCATTTTCAATAAAAGGTGTTATTTCCACAAAAGAAACATTATTTCCGTTTACCGTAACCGTAATGTTATCATCAGCCAAAGCGCCTGCCGATACAGTCAAAACAGATGCGACAGCCAATACAGATGCTATTATCTTCTTATTCACAATCATTACCTCCAAAATCATTATATTGTCTATATTATATCACAGATTGCAAATCAATTCAATACTTTATTTGATTGAATTGACTACTTCTTCCACAGGCTCTCTGCCCGTATCGGTTCCGTAAATATTATAATTGATTTTATCTTCGGTAAAATATGCCGATACATCATTTTCATATTCGTTATACACCGGCTCTGTATCGTCATTTCCGCTGTAATAATAATTTACGTCTATTCTTCCGCCGTTTTCTGATTCAAAAGTCGCACTGCCGTTATATGTATCGGTCGTTTCAAAACCGCTCGGAGCGTTTATTTCTATTTGAGGTGTCGGCATTGATGTAGCCATAGCCGAACTCATTGCCATTCCGGTGCCGATAACCGTATCGGCATTGCCTTCATCGCTTGTAATTTCGGTCGGCACTTCTTTTTTTGTACTGATTTCTGCTGTTCTGTCACTTGACATAAAAGCAGAAAATATTGTTGACAATTCGATTGCGTTTTCCTTGATTGCACTTTCTACGACAGTGACATCTTCCGTTATTTCGTGATTTTCACTGTTTTGTTCACTCTCGATATTAAGGATTTCGGTTTTGTCCTCGATTTTAAGCGATTTATTCTCGTTTGCTATCCGATTATTTACCGCAACTTTTTCATTGTCACTACTCTTATAGTCACCATTCTTTTTCTCCGTTTTAGTTTGACTATCCGAATAGTTATTGGGAGGGGGAGTATAGGGATTTTGAATAGTTTGGGGACTATCGGTAGGATACGGATATGAAGTATCCGCAGTATTTGAAACTACACTTTCCGACATATCGGACGGTGTCGGTGTTGAAACTTGCTCCTCAATAATCACGCCGTCATCTCTTGTTTTCCGCCAATACGGCATAGATATAACCGCCGCAGACACAACAACAACTGCCGCCGCAGCCGATACCGCATATTTTGCGTATCGCCTATACGGTAGGGGAGATTGTCTTTTCTCTGCACCTTTATGTGCATTCAAGATAACTCTGTTTATCATATCTTCACTCGGTTTTATATCGTCATTAGCCTGTTTATAGATTTTCCTAAACAAAGTCATAATCTCCTTTCAGTTTATTTTTAAGCAACATTCTGCCTCTATGTAAATGCGATTTAACAGTCGATTCTTTTACGTCAATGCTTTCGGCGATTTCCCTCACGCTCATATCCTCATAATAGAAAAGATGTATCACCGTACGATATTTTAAGGGAAGGTCTTGTACAGCGAAATACACATCACTTTTTTCGGGATTGTCAAAGGTTAAATCTTCTTCAAGCGGAACGATTTTCTTGAACCACGATGACATAAAAACACTCTTTGAGCAATTTATTGTCACCCGAATGAGCCAAGCCTTTATATGTTCCTCCGACTCAAATTTATCTTTATTATGTATAAATCGAACAAACACGTCTTGCGTCACATCTTCGGCAAAAGTTTGATTTCTCGTTTGTGACAAAGCAAGTTTATACACCATATCAAAATACTTGCGTATAACTTCGTCAGATGAAACGTCTGTTTTTGACCTTTCGTCTGTCATTAATCCCCCTCCCTTCACTTATAATACAATTCAGCACACCAAAAGGTTGCACTTTTTTCAAAAAAATTTTTATAAAGTGTGATAATGTGGAATTATATCTTCGTAAGTTCCGTCTTTCATACGGAAACCGTTAGGTATTACGCCGAGTTGTACAAAGCCGAGTTTTTTATATAATTTAAGTGCATATTGATTAGTTGCGACAACGGCATTAAATTGAAGTACACCGTAACCGATTTCCTTTGCTTTTTTCAAGCAATCCGTCACAAGAATTTCACCTATCTGCTTACCTCTTTGTGTTGATTTCACCGCATAGCTTGCATTGCAGATATGACCGCATCTGCCGACATTGTTCGGATGAAGTATGTAGAGTCCGACAATATCACCCGTTTCTTCATCATACGCAATACCTGTATATGACTGACTCTTAAAAAATTCCAATCCGCTCTTTTCCGTAAGACATTCTTCCTGTGGAAAAGCCACTCCGTCCTCTACGACTTCGTTCCAAATTTCATTTGCGGCTTGTATATCGCTTTCATTAAATTCTCTTACTTTTATGTTCATTATAACACCTTCCGTTAAATTATATATAAAAAAACGGAATGCAGTGCATTCCGTTTAAAAAATCAATTATTCAGCAACGAATGGCAATAGTGCTATAATTCTTGCACGCTTGATAGCTGTTGTAAGCTGTCTTTGGTGCTTTGCACAGTTACCGCTGATACGTCTTGGCACGATCTTGCCTCTTTCAGTAACGTATCTTCTAAGCTTTGCTGTATCCTTATAATCGATATGCTCAACCTTATCTACGCAGAACATACAAACCTTTTTCTTAGGTCTTCTTGCTCTCTGTGGTCTGTCATTTCTTTCAGCCATGTTATTTTCCTCCTATCAATTTTTATCACGCGGATGTTAGAATGGCAAATCGTCTTCCGAACCGTCAAGGTCCGAAAAATCGCCCATATCAAAATCATCACCAAAGTTTGGTTCACTGCCTTGTGCAGACTGCGATTGAGGAGCGTTAAATCCGCCCTGATTAAAGCCTTGGTTCTGATAATTTCCTCCGCCTTGAGTACCTGATTCGGCTCTTGAACCGGTAAAGTAAGCCTCGTCTACAACAACTTCCGTCGCATACTGCTTTTTACCGTCATTACCGTCCCAACTTCTCGATTGAATACTTCCGACTACCGCAATCATACTGCCCTTTTGGAAATATCTTGCGATAAATTCACCTGTCTGACGCCATGCAACGCAGTTGATGAAATCAGCCTGCTGCTGAGCATCTTTACCGGCGAAACGTCTGTTTACCGCGATTGAAAATCTCGCAAGTGAAACACCGTTCGGAGTCTGACGCATTTCGACGTCGCGTGTAAGACGTCCCATTAATATAACTTTGTTCATACTTACACCGCTTTCTTCACAAAAGACTATTCTTCGTCTTTTCTGATAACAATAGTTCTTAGGATACCTTCTGTAATCTTATACTGTCTTTCAAGTTCTTTAGGGAACTCGCTGTCAGCCTTGAAGTTTACAAGATAGTAGAAACCTTCTGTTCTATCATTAATTTCGTAAGCAAGTCTTCTCTTGCCCCATTCGTCAACAGATTCAAGTTCACCGTTCTGTTCGATAAGTGTTGTAAACTTATCCTTTAGAGCAGTAACCGTTTCCTCATCAAGTGTTGCGTCAATGATAAAAATTGTTTCATAGCTGTTTAGTATTTTTTCAGCCATTTTCTGCACCTCCTTATGGACTTTTGTCCCACACATACCCCGTGTGGGCAAGGATTGCTTACGTTTACCGCAAGCCTTGTAATTATATATCTTTTTTCAGCAAATGTCAAGCATTTTTTACTATTTTGCTCTATATTTTTCACTGCTGACAAGATAATCGTAATATTCGCAAAGCATTTCAATGCCTTTGCCGTTTAGTTTTGTTAAGTCGAAGTCGATATTATCAAGCAATTTCACTCTGTACCGTTCGTCCGTTCTGCCGCAAAGGTAGTCAACGGGAACTTTAAAAAGCTTGGCAAGATACGTTATCGCCGCCACTTCGGGGATACGCTCGCTGCTTTCCCAATTCGCGATACACGTTCTTGAAACATTCATTCTCTCCGCAAGTCCCGCCTGCGTTATGCCGTTTTCTTTTCTCAGTTCCCTAAGCCTTTGAGCAAAGCACTTTTTGAACGTACCGTTATTCTTCTTTATCATTTTCTTCATTAACTGCGGCACTTTCTTCTGCATCACTGTCAGAATTTTCTCTGCCGCTTTTTACGCGGTTGAATATCTCCATAAACTGATCGCCCGTAATAGTTTCCTTATTGATAAGAAATTCTGCGATTTCATCAAGTGCGTCACGATTTTCTTTCAATATATTAAATGCCTTTTCGTGACACTCTTTCAATACGCGTACAACTTCCTTATCAATATCTGTCTTTGTTTCCTCCGAACAGTTTGAAACGTTTCTGCCGTCAAGATATTTATTCTGTATGCTTTCAAGCCCTGCCATACCGAATTTTTCCGACATACCGTACTGCGTAATCATATTTCTCGCAAGTGACGTTGCACGTTCAATATCATTTGACGCACCTGTTGTCTGCACGTTGAATACAAGTTCTTCCGCCGCACGGCCTGCAAGGAACACTGTAATCTGGTCAACTATTTCGTCTTTCGACATCAAATAACGTTCTTCCTCTTCGGGCATTTGCATTGTATAACCAAGCGAACCCATAGTTCTTGGAACGATTGTGATTTTGTGAACAGGCTGAGTATGTTTCTGTACCGCCGTTGCAAGTGCGTGACCGACTTCGTGGAACGAAACAATTCTCTTTTCCTTTTCGGACAAAATTCTGTCTTTCTTTTCTTTACCCGCGATTATGACTTCAACAGCCTCCATAAGATCTTCTTGACTTACGGTCTTTCTGTTACATCTTACCGCCCTTAAAGCCGCCTCATTTACCATATTCGCAAGGTCTGCACCTGCCGCACCGCTTGTTGCAAGTGCCATTTCGTGAAGATTAATGTCAGGTTCTGTTTTAACGTGCTTGATATGCACACGCAAAATATCTTCTCTGCCCTTTAAATCAGGCTTTTCAACAATAATTCTTCTGTCAAATCTACCCGGTCTTAAAAGTGCCTTATCAAGCACTTCCGGACGGTTGGTTGCCGCCAAAATAACAAGTCCTTTTGACGAATCAAATCCGTCCATTTCGCTTAACAGCTGATTTAAAGTTTGTTCACGTTCATCATTTGAACTAATCTGATTATCTCTCGATTTACCGATTGCGTCAATTTCGTCTATAAATATAATACAAGGTGCTTTTGCCGATGCTTGCTTAAACAAGTCACGAACTCTTGACGCACCGACGCCGACAAACATTTCCACAAATTCCGAACCGGAAAGTGAGAAAAACGGCACTTTCGCCTCACCTGCAACCGCCTTTGCAAGAAGTGTTTTACCTGTTCCCGGCGGTCCGACCAAAAGTGCACCCTTAGGCTGTTTTGCACCGATTGCAAGATATTTTGACGGATTATGAAGATAATCGACTATTTCGTCAAGCGATTCTTTAGCCTCTTCCTGACCGGCAACGTCCGCAAACGTTACGCCTGTCGCATTTTCTACGTTATACATCTTTGCGTTGGACTGACCTATTCCCATAATTCCGCCGCCACCGCCGATTTTCTTCGACATTGAACGCGTCAAAATAAAGAACAGTAAATAAATAACTACCAACGGTAATATCCATGTAAGGAAGAAATCAAGTATGGGACTGTTATGCTGTATCGGAGTAGAATACTTCACACCGTGACTGTCCAAATCCGCAAGAAGTCTGTCGTCAGGAATATATCCCGTATAATACACATTTCTGCTGTTTTCCTTTGCCTGTTCTATAACCGCGTCTGTATCTATGCCCATCATCTTCATAAACTCGGTTGTTTTAGGCGTTGTTATCGGCTGTGATTCGTCATACTTTTCATATATGACTATCTGCTCCGACTGCAAAATAACCTCGTCAACTTTATTTTCATCAAGCATAGTCAAAAATTCACTGTACGATATTTCCTGTTTCTTCGGTGTCTGCAACGACAGCATTACCATATTTAAAATAACTGTCGCAATAATCGAAATCACCAAAAATATCAACAACGGATTTTTCAGCGGCGAACGGTTTTTCTTTTTATTATCCATAAATGTTCCTCCACGTTTTTCTTCATATTTATATATAACTAATATTAAAAATGTCAGTCAATAGATATTGTAGCACTTTCCTCTTATTATTGCAATGTTAAATAAATTTTTTTACACAATTTTATTAAAATTCACAATTGTGAAATATATTATTTTAATTGACTTATATATAAAAGAATGATAAAATATCAGTATCAGAATATTACTACATTAAATTCAAAACGAAAGGATGAATAACTCATGAAAAAACTAACAGCAATTCTGACATCACTTATTATGACACTTTCCGTCATATGTCAGACATCGGTTTTTGCTGCATTCAGCGACGTAGGTGACGATAATACTTACAAAGATGCTATTACAACTTTAACAAAGCTTAAAGTTATTGACGGATACGAAGACGGTACTTTCAAGCCTGACGGTCAAATCACAAGAGCCGAATTCACAAAGCTTATCGTATTTATACTTGGCTACAAAGACCTTGCATACGACTCATCAGACTTTACTGATGTTGACGCTTCACACTGGGCAAAGAACTATATTCAAACTGCCTACAACCTTGGCATAATCGCAGGTATGGGCGACGGTACTTTTGCTCCGGACGCTCCTGTAACTTATGAACAAGCTCTTAAAATGGTAGTTTGTACATTAGGTTATGTTCAGTTTGCCGAAAATCTCGGCGAATGGCCGGAAGGTTTCATTAAGCAGGCAAACACTCTTGACCTTACAAAGAAAGTTAATTCAACAGGTTACAGTGAAGGTGCAACAAGAGGTATGATTGCACAGGTACTTTACAATGCACTTGAAATACCTATATACGAAAACAACGGTTACAACTGGGTTGCAACAGAGAAAACTCTTATGCAGGACTACCTAAAAGTTAAAAAGCTAAAAGGTACTCTTGTAGGTGTTGAAGATTACCTGACAGAGGACTGCAAGCAAGACCTTAACGAAAGTGAAATGGCTATCTTGCCGAACGACAGCAGTGATCTTGTAAAAATCGACTTCTCGGAATTCACTTCAAACGTTACAGATATAAGCAAATATCTTGGCAATACTATCACAGTTTACTATGAACAGTTGACAGACAAGGACGACAGAAAGCTTATCATCATTGACGACGAAACAACAAAAAATTCTGAAATCAAATTAGATTATGAAGATTTAAACAGTTTTTCCGGCAACTCACTTAAATACTATGATTCATCATCAAAGCTAAAGACTGTAAAACTAAAAGAAGATGAACTTACAGTAAGATACAACGGCAAACTTGTTGCAAAGAACGAAACCGTAACTCTTACAAATCCGACAACAAAGCAGGAAGAAACATTCTCACGCGAAGAGGCACTTGAACAATGGCTTACTCCTGACACAGACTACACAATCTACGGTGACGTTAAACTTACAGACAACGGTGACGACGGCACAATAGATATGATCCAAATAAACAACTATGACACAATAGTTGCTTATGCCACTCCTACAACAACAGATTACCGTATAACAGACAAGCTCGTAACAGGTAACTACTTAATCCTTGACCCTCAAGCGTCTGATTATACATACACAATCACAAAGAACGGTTCGGAAATTCCTGTTACATCAATTTCCGCAAACGATGTAATTCTTTATACAAAGAGCCTTGACGGTTCGTACTACACACTTCTTGTTACAAATAATCCTGTTAAGGGTTCAATCACTTCAATCGGTTCAAACGGCGATAAAATGACAATCGGCGGTAAATCATATAAAATCGGCAGCAAGTGTGAGGCATACATAAATGACAAAGACGGCAAAACTCTTAAAACAGGCGTTTCGGGTACATTCTATCTTGACGCATTTAACACAGCCGTTTTCGGAACACTTGAACAGACTGCCGTAATTCCTTACGCTTACATCACAAACGCATTTATCGACCGTGACGAAGGCGGTAAGATTTACATTACTGCATATGCACCGACTGTTTCGGCAAGCAGTGCATCGTCATATCCTGTAAAGGATAAAGTTAAGTTCAACGGTGCATCAATCAAGAGTGAACTTATAATCGACAAACTAAAAGCATCAGCCGATTATACAAACGATGATACAGAATTGGCAGATCAGATTTACGGTGCAGGAAAAACTCCTACACTTACAGGCTTTTCACAACCGGCAAGAGTTACAATAACAAACGGTGAAGTTACACAAATCGTTGCTCTTACATCTGATGAACTTCAAACTCAAAATGACGACAAAGAACAAATCGCAAAGTGCAAAGCTGCCGATAAGTATACTTATTCATCAAACAGTTTCTCACTTAACGGCAAAACAGCATTTTCAATCAACTCTTCAACAGTTGTTCTTTATGTTCCGGCAGACAGAACACAAAGAGAAAAATATGCTAAAAAGACCGCGTCATCAGCTTTTACAACAGGTGATACATACTATGTAGAAGCATACGACATCAGTTCATCAAAGGTTGCCGGACTTTTGGTACTTTACGGAAATGACGGTACACTTACATCAGTTAAGAAAGATACAAACTTCTCAATCGTTTCTACTTTACCTGAAAGCGTATATAATGAAGTAAAAGATGATTCAGTTCTTCAATTCAGCGTATTCGCAGGTTCAAACACAGAAAAAGCATGGACAACTTATGACCGTACAGAATTTGCAGATGTGCAAGTCGGTGACGTTATCCAATTCGCTTATGACAGCGATCAGCTTGCACAAGGACGTATAAACAACATTAAGTTCGCAGACATCGCAGAAGTTCTTGACGGCAAGACATATGACGGTAAAAAGTTCAACTGGGAAGAAGAACAAGAACCTACAGAAGATAATAATTATCAAAAATACAAATTCGATTACAGATTTAAAAAGAACGGTACTGACGAAGACGAAGTTTACAACAGCACATCAACAGGTACAGTTCCTTACTCAAGAGCTTGTATGTACAACATCAGCCAAGTTCTTACTGACGAAAAGAAGATTTATGTAACAAAGACAGGTTTTGAAAATGTTGACGGTACATATACTCTTGACGACAGCGATTACGAAGAAATCACAATCAACGCTTCAACAAAGATTGTTCGTATGGATGAGGACAGAGATGAAATCAGCAGATATGTTGATAACACAACAACAGACCTTTCAATCAATGATTTGAAAGACGCTAAAAACTACGGCGAAGATTGTTCAAAAGTTCTTGTATGCTCATCAAAGGGTACTGCAAAACTTATCGTAATCTACAATTAATCACAGACAACAAAAAACAAGTCACTTTTAAAGTGACTTGTTTTTTTATTTACTTAACTTCTAATTTTTCCTGTCCGCTGTATCTCGGAATTTCAAATTTATACTTTGCCGTCGGGAATGCCTCGAACATACTGCTCATACTCTTTGCCTGTTTTGACGCCCATGCAATATCGGTTGCGTATTGATGTTCGGCAGGTTTTTCAGGGTTCCATCTCATTTTATACAAAGTATTCTGCCCGTATTTGGAATTATTGATATAATTTTCGCTTATCCACTTCGCACCGCCCTCGATTGCCTTTTCTACACTTGTCCAGCCTTGCTTATACGCATATTCCGCACCTGCGTCAATCGGCGATTCGTCCACCGCACCGATACCGAACAAGTTATACACCGTTGTACCGTTATATTCAACACCGTTTGCAAGATCAGACGAACCGTTACCTGTTTCAAGGCATGAATGAATTACAAGATATACTTCACTTACATTGTTATCATCAGCCGCTTTCTTGAATTCACTGCCGTGACCGTCCAAAACGCCTTTACCCTTTAAATAAGTATCAAGTGTAGCGGAATCAACATTGTTTGACACACTCAAATCCATAAACTGATACTTTTCATATCCCGACACAAGATTTTCCGGATTTACATACTGTTCAACATTTTCCTCACTCGCCGGGAACACACCGTTTGTAAATACAGTCGGTTCTGCGGTCATTTGTTCTTCAACCATTTCATCAACCGTCATATCACAGTCGGTGTACACAACAGGTATATCCTCTTTACGTTTTTCCCACGTTGTAACGGTAACTGTGCATTTTGCCGTATAATCGCCGTCCTCCGTTTTTGCGTAAATGTCGGTTGTTCCGACACCGCAAGGCGATACAAGTCCCTCACTGTCCACAGTTGCAATCGACTCGTCGTCACTGTACCATCTGACTTTTTGTATAGTCGCATCTGTCGGCGAAACCATAGCCGTAAGTTTTGCGGTAATAGGCTTATCAGCATACAATGTCATTTCACTTTGCGACATTGCAACGCCCTCTACTCCCTTAACAACGCTTACTTTCAACTTTGACAATGCGTTTCCGCACCTTATATCAATGAATGTATCACCTATTTTGTCAGTCGGTGTAACAACACCGTTTTCGTCAACTGTCGCAATCGTTATATCTTCGGATTTATATGTAATTTTCTTGTTTGTCGTATTCAGCGGCATAACCTCCGCCGCAATTTTATACGGCTCATTTTCTTTGCCCGCATAAAACAAAACCTTGCCTTGCTTTAAATTTATGCGTTGTGCCTTGACTTCGTCCCAAGTTGACACAGGTGCAAAATATACTTCGTCCGACACATATGTATCGTCATCTATTTCAACTTTGTACGCACCTTGTGCCGAACCTGTCAACACGGTAAGCACAGCCACGCACGCAAATATCTTTTTTACTGTAGGATTTTTCACTTTAAAAATCTCCGTTCCGTAATATTCTAAACTGTATTTTATATAATTCTCACCCTTATGTCAATGGAAAATATAATTTTATACGCAGTTTTCTGCTTAAAATATGACTTTTTTCTCAAAAAGTCATTGTAAATTCAATAAAAATAGTATATAATTATATAGTATATTCAGAATTAGATTTAAGGAGGGTTTTCAATAGATGGAAAACACAGAGCAAACACAAGAGCAATTATCGGCACTTTTGCAAGTCCGCAGAGATAAGCTTACAGAACTTCAAAATGACGGACGTGACCCATTTAAAATCACAAAATTTGAGAGAACACACACATCTGCTCAACTTAAAGAAAACTATACAGAGGAAGACCGCGAATTAAAGAAACGCGGCAGTGACGAAGTACAAATCATAAAGGCACAAGTATCTCAATTTGACGGTCAGACTGTTTCAATCGCAGGACGTATTATGTCAAAGAGAGGTATGGGTAAAGTCGGTTTTGTTCACGTTTCTGATATAGACGGACAAATTCAGCTTTTTGTTAAAAAGGATATTTTGGGTGAGGACGAATACGCTCGTTTCAAAAAGCTTGATATAGGCGATATTATCGGTGCAGAGGGTGAAGTTTTCACAACTCAGACAGGTGAAATTTCGGTAAGAGCAGAAAAAATCACTCTACTTTCAAAATCACTTCTTCCGCTTCCGGAAAAGTTCCACGGTATGACAGATACAGACCTTAGATACCGTCAAAGATATATCGACCTTATTATGAATGCCGATGTTAAAAAGACATTCATCAACCGTTCAAAGATTATTGCGTCAATCCGCAGCTACCTTAACGGTCAAAACTTCCTTGAAGTTGAAACTCCTATGCTTGTCGCAAACGCAGGCGGTGCTGCCGCAAGACCGTTTGAAACACACTTTAACGCATTGGACGAAGATTTCAAACTTCGTATCTCGCTTGAGCTTTACTTAAAGCGTCTTATCGTGGGCGGTTTTGATAAGGTTTATGAAATAGGACGAGTTTTCAGAAACGAAGGTCTTGACACTCGCCATAACCCTGAATTTACTCTTATGGAATTGTATCAGGCATACACAGATTATCACGGTATGATGGATCTTACAGAAAATCTTTACCGCCATGTTGCTAAGGAAGTGCTTGGTACAACTACAATCGTGTATAACGGTATAGAAATGGATTTGGGTAAGCCGTTTGAACGTATAACAATGGTTGACGCAGTTAAGAAGTACGCAGGCGTTGATTTTAATGAAATTAATACACTTGAAGATGCTCGTAAGGTTGCCGATGAACATCACGTTGAATATGAAGACAGACATAAGAAGGGCGATATTCTTAACTTGTTCTTTGAAGAATATGCAGAGGAACACCTTATTCAACCGACTTTCGTTATGGATCATCCGGTTGAAATTTCACCGCTTACAAAGAAAAAGCCTGAAAACCCTGATTACGTTGAACGTTTTGAGTTCTTTATGAACGGTTGGGAAATGGCAAACGCTTATTCTGAGCTTAATGATCCAATCGACCAAAGAGAACGTTTTAAAGCACAGGAGGAACTTCTTGCGCAGGGCGATGAAGAGGCTAATACAACAGACGAAGACTTTATGCGCGCACTTGAAATCGGTATGCCTCCGACAGGCGGTATCGGCTTCGGTATAGACCGTATGTGTATGCTCCTTACCGATTCCCCAGCCATCCGCGACGTTCTTCTGTTCCCCACAATGAAACCACTCGACAAATAAACGGCGTAGATATGCGGTTTTAAGAAATTAAAGCCCAAAACTTACGACCAATTTACGACCAAATAAAGAGAACACGCTCAAAAAACCGCCTACGGTATTAAGCCATAGGCGGTTTTTATATATTTGATATTATAAATTATTCCACTCTGAATGTTGATAAAATTTGAATTACCTCTTGTTTTTCTTCCTCTGTAAAACTTCCGTCTGGTGCTTCGGCATATAGTAAATATCCGCCGTAATCTGATGAAAATTCCTCATAATAGCCTGTCAAGCCTGTTGCTTCGTGAGTGCCTATATAGCTTTCGGGCATAACTGCATAACTTTCTTTACCGCTTACAGGTTTATAATCATCATCAATTCCCATAAACAACTCGCCTGTTACTTCAATTCTGCAGACCATAATTTTACCTAAATATGAATAGTCTGTATCTCCACCGCTTGCATAACCTGCCACAAATTGAGAATCAGACGCTTTTGAAACTTCGTATTTATTCATATTTTTACCGTTACCGTCTAATTGTCCAAACGATACATAATTTATTGTAACACCTCTGTTATTTTGCAAAACTACATTTTCAAGAAATCCTTGTTGCCACCCCCTTGACAACATCTTCTTTTGTGATTGTCCAATTATCCGAATAGTCAAAAGAGAATTTAGGGCAAGTAACAGCATTAACCGTTCCGTATTGTGTTGTATATGTATGATTTAATTCTGATATTGTTGGCTGTTCTTCTTGTTCTGGCTTGTCGTTTATAGTAACTGTCTGCGTTTCTCCGTTCCAATCAACATTACAATTAAACGCTTCCGCTATTGCTCTGACAGGTACAAGTGTACGGTTGCCTATAAGGTATGCTGGAACATCGAGCGAAATTTCTTTGCCGTTTTTAGTCATTTTTTTACTGTTAATAGTCAACGATACACTAATATTGCCACGAGTTGAAGTAACGGTTTGAGTTTCACCATTCCAATCAACAGTTGCGCCTAATGCTTCAAATATAGCGCGAAGCGGTACAAGCGTTCGCTCATCTGAAATAATCGGCTGTTGGTCGAATGTGATTTGGTTTCCGTTTACAATAACGGATATTTTGTCTGGACTTGTAATATATGCAAAATATTTATAGTTTTTATAATGATTTGCAAACTCTTTATATGTATAATGTGAAATAGCAATACGACCACCATAATTACCATGATATAATGTACAACTATTATAATCTTTTTGAATTAGTATAAGTGAATGTCTGTTTATATCCTTACCATCTTTAATTCGAATATTTGAACCTAACGGAGCAGATTGAATAAATTGCCTTGTATTTTCCTCTGTTATTGATAAATCGCTGATATCCTCAAGAATATTCTTTCCATCGAATGTACCCCATATTTCATAATATACTTGCCTTGCAAAAGTCCAGCAATTATCCCAAGGTTTGCCGACTTCATATCCCTCTAAAGGAATAGTCCGTCCGTTTATAACATAAGTTTCAGTTGTATTATCCGCACACGCTTGAAGCGGTAACATCATTGTTACACAGAAAATAATTGACATAACAATAGATAAAGTTTTTTTCATAATTAAATCCCTCCACTAAATTTTTATTTTGAATATCTAAAATCTTTTATTTTTATGTTGGCTTTTTTCCAACCGTCGCTACTATGGAATATAAATTCAGCTCGAAGTTGTAAGACGCCTGATGCAGAAAAGTCAAAAGCTATAGGGGTTGTTGCATTACGCATCATCGGAGTTTGATACAATACTGTATCATTCTGGTCATAAAAAATAACTTTTCCCTCTCCATCTTCAATTGTTGTATCGCTCATATCTATAGTTCCTAATATATTTTTGGCAAGTCCATTCAGATTATATATAATTGATTTTTTGTTATTACCCGGATCAAGAAATGATTCGTCATATTGAACAACATTTGTATCGCTGTCTAAGTAAATATCACTGTCTGACTTTTCATAACCCTGCGTTGCAAAATATACATCTTCTCTTGAATTGCCCTCATCATTGATATAAATGGACTTGGTATCTCCGTCCCACAGCACCTTTTTGCCCATTGCTTCACCGATATAGCAAAGCGGTACATAAGTGCGTCCATTATATATAAACGGCTTGCTGTCCTCTGGTGCGTCTGACTTATCCGCACCGTCAATGATAATTCGATAGTTGTCAAAAACTACATTGATTGCCTGTTCAATAGGCGTTGCAAATACCGTCAGCATTGTGCTTGTGGTAAGCGTTATTATAACCCCTGTCAAAAATCCTTTTACTCTTTCTTTGTTTTTCATTTTTAATTCCTCCATTATAAAAATTTTAAGTTATACTGTCATTATATCACCTATTATATCTAAAAGCAACAGTTATTTTGTATTTTTAAGATAGTGTATATATGTAGCTAAAAGCAATATAATATATTTAATAACATAAAAATGAGGTTGCGTATGAATATAAATAATCTTGGCATAGAAATTAAAAAGAATAGAAAATTATTAAAGCTGACGCAAGAGCAGTTAGCAGAACTTATAGATGTAAACCCTCACTATATCTATGAGATAGAAAAAGGTCTGAAAATACCGTCATTACCTGTGCTTGTTGCCATTTCCGAACAGCTTCATGTGAGCATTGACAATTTGCTTATTGCAAATGTTCAAAACGCCGATAATGACAATGATGAACTTGACCGCTTAATAAAAAATCTTAATGATACACAGCGGTTAAACCTCGCTAAAGTAATTCGTAGCTTGTACCCATATTTAAGACTTTAAACGAAAAATCCATTACAGTATTAGACCGTAATGGATTTTGTTATTATATAGTCGTTCCATGTATAGACATATATTCTTCTTGTAATTGTTCTAATTCCTCAATATATGAAGCCGAAACACTTATAAGTCTTGTTATAGCTGTATTTTGTTCTTTGGAGTTCAAAGTTACGGTTCTCTTTTTAAACAAATCAGATTCTATTATATGCATTACTCTCAATCCAAGAGAGTTTTCATCGGGTGCATATTCTTTTAACAATGAAATAACTTTATGCTTTACAAAATCAATTAGTTTTTTATCTAATTTTTTGAATGTAGTATGTTGGGAGCAAAACTCTATAAATATTTGTTGAAACTTCTCTTTGAACTGTGGTTTTAAAAATAAATAACTAATGGCTTGGGTTCTTACATTATCTATATTTTCTATAAGTATATCTTCGGAAATACCATAATACAATGCATGGAAACTGCTTATTTCTTTACTTTGCCCTGTTGCTCTACGATTTCCAAAAAACAACCTCCAATATGTTAAATATTTTGCATATGGAATATAATCGCATAGGATATTTTTTATATCAATATCTAATTCTTCATTATCAGAAAATGACAAATTATTTAAATTCCATTCTAAATCACATGGAAGTAAGTCATTTATTAAATTACGAAAAATACCGAAAACATTTGATTCAATTTCATCATCAGTTCCCCAGAGAACTTCTTGCTCGTTGTTGAATCCAAGTTTAGGTATGATACCAACATCTTCGTTCTTTTTTGTTTTGTCATTGTACCAAATATTTTTTAATACAGCGTTTTGAAGCAAATATGGATTTCTGGAAGTTATTTTACAATTTATAATACGGCTAATAAGTTTTTCATCTGATGGATATATTTCTTTTAGTGTTAATTGTTTCTCCGTAATTCTGTTTTTAATTCTTTGAGCGCATTTTTCATATATGAATTTCTTTGTATGTTCAAATATCATATTGTATCTCCTGTTCTTGGTGAGTAGTATTTTTAAATATTACGCATAAATATGGCAATTTAATACCCACTTATATTATAAATCATTATCTTTTGAAATGCAATAGAGTTTAATAACCTTGGTGGGTAGTTTTAAGATATATTTATAATAATTTTGCCCCATTTACACCCACTAAATTATATAGTATACTTTACTTGTAAGGAGCCTTACAAGATAAAAGTTATATAACATCATATTTTGAACAGAAAGGAAGCGATTTTATTGCAGACAAAAATTTTAGGAATACAAGAGGTTGATTTTACAAACAAAGATACGGGTGAAATCATCAGGGGAGTGAGTCTACACACAGCATTTAAAGAAGAC
>OGXT01001564.1_pt1 | contig 21767 bp, 20 predicted proteins | sample 1576361 | NCBI WGS metagenome assembly OGXT01 (sample SAMEA3541514, study PRJEB24748) | human gut metagenome | biome: human gut; feature: human-associated habitat; material: faeces | place: China | collected 2012 | reverse complement strand
GCTTCGGCTCGAAGATCGTCATTACAGGCGATATCACGCAGATCGATCTGCCGGGCGACAAGGTCAGCGGTCTGAAGGAGGCCATCCGCGTGCTGGACGGGGTCGAGGATATCCAGATCTGCCGTCTTACGCCTGCGGACGTGGTGCGGCACGTGCTGGTGCAGCGCATCGTTGCGGCCTATGACAAATATGAAAAGAACCGGCTGCCGGACGAACGCGCCCGGACATTTACAAAGAAGCCGGACTGGAAGAGGGAAAAGAAATGAAGCATCGCATTGTCATCCGCTGCGAAGGCCGCAGTCTGCGCGACTTTGCGCTCAAGCAGCAGATCTCCAAATGTATCACCGCCGCGCTGGCCCATCAGGGCGTCAACACCCCATGTGAGATCAACGTCCTTGTGACGGACGACGAGGGCATCCGCGCCATCAACAACGCATACCGCAAGATCGACAGGGCGACGGACGTGCTGTCGTTCCCGATGTTTGAGTTGACGGCGGGGCAGCTCCCCGCGTCGTGGGAAGCATATAAAGACCCGGACACCGGGCTTGTGCCGCTGGGCGACATGGCAATCAGCCTCGAACGGGCCCGGCAGCAGGCCGCTGAGTTCGGCCACAGCGCCCGGCGCGAGGTCGGGTATCTGACCATCCACTCCATTCTGCATCTGCTGGGCTACGACCATGTGGACGAAGGGCCGATGAAAAAGCAGATGCGTGCCGCCGAAGAGGCCATTCTGGCCGAAATTGAACTGCCGAGATGATGGAGCAGAATCTTTTTATCCGCCGCGCTGCAGTCACGGATGCGGAGTTGCTTGCCGAGACCCGGCGCAGCGCATGGGACGCGACGTATCGTGGAATCTATCCGGATACATGGATCGACGAATATGATCTTGCTGAACAGACGCAGCGGGAACGGGCGAGGCTGGAGCAGACAGATTATATGGCATATCTGGTCATGGACGGCGCCCAGTGTGCAGGCTATTTCAGCTATGGCGCGGCAAGCCACGGTGGCTATAAGGACTTTTCTTTTTGCCTCAATTCTCTGTACCTGCTGCCGCCGTACCAGCATATGGGCCTGGGTCGACGCATCTTTGCACAGGTGCGTCAGGCCGCGCGGGAACGGAAACTGGACAGTTTTTTCTGCGGCTGCAATGTACATAATCTGCCCGCACGGCGCTTTTATGAAAAAATGGGCGGCGTGGTCGGAGAAATTGATGACGGACATGAGAATCTGGCCGAGAACCAGATGTATTTTGAATTTTGCACAGGAGAACAGATATGAAAACCAAAACCGCGATGATCACGATCGCCGGGCGGCCGAATGTCGGCAAGTCCACGCTTGCCAACGCGCTCGTCGGCGAGAAGATCGCCATCGTATCCCATAAACCCCAGACCACACGCAACCGCATCTGCGCCATCGTCGACCGCGGCGATACGCAGCTGGTGTTTATCGACACGCCGGGCTTCCATAGGCCGCGCACAAAGCTGGGCGATTATATGGTCAACGTCGTCAATCAATCCGTGGCCGACGTCGACGCCGTCATTCTGCTGGTCGAGCCGATCGCAAACGTCGGCCCGCAGGAGCAGGAGCTGATTGAGAAAATCAGGGAAGCAAAGGTTCCGGCGATTCTGGTCATCAACAAGATCGATACCGTGGAAAAGGAAACGCTGCTGCCGGTCATCGCGGCCTATAAGGACCTTATGGACTTCGTGGATGTCATCCCCATCAGCGCCAAGTGGCACGACGGGCTGGACAGCCTGATGCAGGTCTGCGAGGGCTTTGCGCAGCCGGGGCCGTTCATGTTCCCGGAGGGCATTTCGACCGATATGCCAGAAAAGCAGGTCATGGCTGAGATCATCCGAGAAAAGCTGCTGTGGAACCTCGAAAAGGAAATTCCGCACGGCACGGCGGTCGAGATTACAAAATTCTCCGAGCGCGACGACGGCATCATTGATCTGGACGCGACGATCTACTGCGAAAAGGCCAGCCACAAGGGCATTATCATCGGCAAGAACGGCCAGATGCTCAAGAAGATCAGCTCGGATGCACGCAAGGACTGCGAACGCTTCATGGGCACGAAGGTCTTTTTGCAAACCTGGGTACGCGTCAAGGAAAACTGGCGCGACAGCGATTTCATGATCTCGAATTTCGGCTACCATAAGGATTGACGAAAACAACAGGCGCTCCGCAGAAATCGGAGCGCCTGTTGTTTGCTTATCGGCCGGATAATTCGACGGCGTGGCGGATGAAGGAGAGGGGCGGGACCCTCTTGGGGAGCTTCGCGCGGAAGCGCATCTGCGGCGTGCGGGGTTCGAGGAGCGGAACGCCGTCCAGATCCTCCATCGGCGGCACCTGCCACGAAAATGGGCGCAGATCCGGGCCGACGACCTCGACGGTATCCCCTGCCGCAAATTTGTTGCGCAGGCTGAGGACCGCGTTTCCCTCCGCGTCGCATTTCTCAACGACGGCGCAAATCTGCCACTCGCGCAGATAGCGGGAGTTCTCCGTAAACTGGCCGGGCTGGCCGTAATAAAAGCCGGTAGAATAATGGCGGTGCGAGACGTGCTCGACCTCGTCGCGCCAGATCCTGTCCGGTGTGCGGCCTGCCCACACGTCGTCGAGCACGTGGCGGTAGGCTCCGGTGACGATGGCGGCATAATAGGCCGATTTGGCGCGGCCCTCGATCTTCAGGCAGTCGATCCCGGCGTCGCATAGCTCGTCCAGATGGTCGATCATGCACATATCGCGGGAATTCATGATGTACGTGCCCTTTTCATCCTCGAAGACGGGGAAATATTCGCCGGGGCGCTTTTCCTCCATCAGCGCGTACTGGTACCGGCAGGGCTGGGCACACTGGCCGCGGTTGGAGTCGCGGCCGGTCATATAGTTGCTGAGCAGGCAGCGGCCCGAATAGGACACGCACATGGCCCCGTGGCAGAACGTCTCAAGCTCCAGCTCCGGCGAGACGCATTCGCGGATGCCGAGGATCTCCCGCAGGCTCAGCTCCCGCGCAAGCACAACGCGGCTGGCGCCGAGATCGAACCAGCTCTGCGCGCAGGCGTAGTTTGCGACCGACTGCTGCGTCGACACGTGGCGCTGGCAGTGCGGGGCGTATTTCCCGGCCATCATGAACGCACCGAGATCCGCGAGGATCAGCGCGTCGACGCCCGCCGCGTCCAGCTGCTCAAGATAAGCCGGGAGCGCGGCGACTTCGTCGTTGCGCGGCATGATATTGACCGTGCAGTGCACCTTCACGCCCGCGTCATGCGCAAGCTTGATCGCCTGCGGCAGCTCGTCCGGGGTAAAGTTGGCGGTAAACGAGCGCATGCCGAAGCTGGTTCCGGCCAGATAGACCGCATCCGCACCGTAGGCAACGGCCATGCGCAGCTTTTCCATGTCCCCTGCGGGGCACAAAAGCTCCGGTTTGCGTCTATCCATCTGTCTGGTTCTCCGTATCTGTGGTACCGCCGGTCTGATCTGCGGTGGTTTCATCGCCCGTAACGGTCTGCTGGTCTTCCTCTTCGTCCTTGCCCGCGAGCTCGTTCAGGAAGTTCTGATGCTCATAATACGTCTCGGAGAAGTGGTGCACACCGGTCGTATCCAGCGCATAGAAATAATATTTCGTCTCCGCCGGGTAAAGCGCGGCACGGATGGAATTCATGCCGGGATTTGCGATCGGGCCTGCGGGCAGGCCAGCGTTTGTGTAGGTGTTATAGGGGCTGAGAACGCCCTTGTCTGCGTTGGACAGGATCTCCTTGCGCTCGGCAAGCGCATACTGGATGGTCGCGTCGATCTCCAGGCAGGGATAGAGCTTGCTGCACAGGCGGTTATAGATGACGGAGGCGATCGTTGCGCTTTCCGACGTTCTGGCCGTCTCCTTTTCGACGAGGGATGCGACCGTGATGAGGTCGTAGAGCGAAAGCTTGGCGTCCGTGATCTCCGTTTCGGTGAATGCGTTCTCCCGCATGCGCTGGGCAAGGCGGTCGTTCAGCGCGTCCAGCGCGTCATAGAGGTCGCTGGTGAATTTGTTGTCGAAGTTGCGCAGGAATTTGTCAATGACGTTCTCCGGGTCGTCTCCCATATAGAACTGGTAGGTATCCGGGAAGAGATAGCCCTCCAGCCGGTTCTCGCTGCCGTAGGGGATCTCCTGCAGGAACGCATAGTCGAATTCATAGGTCGACGCGGCGTTCGCCAGATCCTGATACGAGCAGACGCCGTTTTCCTCCAGCAGACGGAAGATATCCTCGCACTCGTAGCCCTCGGGAATGGTGATCTCCACGACAGAGCGGTCGGGGCTGGCCTCGACCATATTGCTGACAAGCGCATGATAGTCATAGCGGCTGTTGAGCGAATACGTACCCGGCTCAATGGTGCGCTCGGCGTGGGTGGCCCAGCAGTACAGCTTGAAAAGCGTTTCCGAACGGACAAGGCCACTGTCCCGCAGTTCCTTTGCGATCTGCGAGATCGTCGCGCCGTCTGCAATGGTGACGGTCACCTCTGCGTCCGGCTTGGTCAGGGACAGCACATCGTCCGCGCAGCGCCACGCAAACACGGCAAGCAGCACAGACGCGGCCAGCACGCAGCACACATACAGCAGCACCCGGATGCCGGACGGCAGCCGTCCGTGCTTTTTTTCCTCCGCCGGTTCCGGCTCCTGCGGCTGCTGGTCGACGGTCAGATCCGCGTATTCCTCCGGGATCTTCGGCTCGAACAGCGGAGGCATATTGGGCGTCTGCTTCTGCGGCTGCGTCTCCTGCGCCAGCTCGGCCTCAGCCTGCGTTTTGGCCTGCTCTGCCTCATCCTTGTCGTTCATCATCGCGTCGACGCGCGCAAGATCGTCCTTGACGGACGCAAGCAGCTCGTCGAGCGAAAGCGATTCCAGACTTTTTTCCAGCCCGCCGTCTTCCGGCAACTGCCCGTCCGGACGCTTATTCGGGGTCAAATCTGCCATGTGTTCCTCCCTTATGCGCGGTAGACAATGTCGGAGGCGACCTGACGGGCCGTATCCTCACCCTTGAGCGCCCGCAGGCAGGCGAGGCCGAATTCGTCGGCAGAGCCGGCTGCGCGGCCGGTGATGACGTTCCCGTCCTGCACTGCGCCGCAGGGGATCATCTGTGCTGTGCCCATTTGGTCTTCCAGACCGGGGTAGCAGGTCGCTCTGCGGCCGTCGGTGATGTGGAGTGACGCGAGGATGGTCGGCGCGGCGCAGATAGCCGCGATCAGGCAGTTTTTCTCATACGCAAGGCGGATGAAATTCATGGCCGTTTCGCTTGCCAGGATCGAATGCACGCCGCCGAGTCCGCCCGGCAGGAGCACCATATCGGCCTCCGCCAGCTTCATCTGCTCAACGGTGCAGTCCGCCTGCACCGAAATGCCGTGGCCGCCCTCGATCAGCGTCCCGCCGACCCCGGCAAAACGGACCTCCGCGCCTCCGCGCCGCAGAATGTCGCACGGCGCAATTGCTTCCATCGGCTCAAAGCCCTTACCCAAGATGATATATACCATGGTATCACACTTCCTCCAAACATGATTTTATACGTGCATACAATTCCTCGTGGATATCCTCGATGGAGCGGAGCTTTCCGTCCCGGACGCACGAAACGCGCGTCCAGCCGAAATAATCCGCCGCCTGCTGCGCGACCTCGCGGCATTTGTGCAGGTACCCGTCGTCGCGCTCGTGGATATCGGCCTTCGTGCTGGTGTCTCTCTCGCGTCTGCGCATGAGCGTCTCGGCGATCTCGACCGGCATATCGAGCCACAGGACCAGATCCGGCTTCGGCAGGCCCATGCGGTTGAATTCCAGATCATAGAGCCACGAGAAGAATTCCTCCCGCTCCTTTCCCTCCAGCTTGCCGCCCTGGTGGACAGCATTGGAGGTCGTATAGCGGTCGGACAGGATCAGCCCGCCCGAGGCATAGTCGTTTTTCCACACGCGCTGATAGGACGCGAAGCGGTCAACGGCATAGAATGTGGAGGCCGCGTAGGCGTTGACATCGTTCGGGTTCTCGCCGAACTCGCCGTTCAGGTACATCCGGATGAGCGCTGACGACGGCTCCAGATACTGCGGAAATTGCAGACGGCGGAATGAAACGTTCTCGTTTTGCAGGCGCTTTGTCAGAAGCGCAAACTGCGTCGACTTCCCTGTTCCGTCGGTTCCTTCAAACACGATCAGTTTTCCCATATTGCTTACCCTCTTATCCGTTTGCCAAGCACGGCGAACAGGTATTTTGGCAGCCGGAGCATCCGTCCGAACCGCTTCGGCTCCTTGATGAGCCGGTAGAGCCACTCAAGATTGCAGCGGATCATCCACTTTGGAGCGCGCTTGACCGTGCCCGCGAAGCTGTCGAGCGAGCCGCCGAGGCCGATCATAAGCTTGATATGCAGCTCGTCCAGATGATTTTTCATAAACAGCTCCTGCTTCGGCGCGCCGAGGCAGACGAAAAGTACATCGGGCTTTGCGGCATTGATCTTCTCGATGACCGGTGCTTCATCCTTGAAATAGCCGTCATTCATGCCGCAGATGTACAGCTTCGGGTGCTTTTCTGTCATTTTCTGCGCGGCAAGCTCCGCAACACCGGGCTTGCTGCCGAGCAGGAACAGCCCGCCGCCGGTCTTTTCGAGGATGGACAGCAGGCGGTCGGCAAAATCGACGCCCGCGACCTTCTGCTTCAGCGGCGTTTTGAGAAGCTTCGACGCGAGCACAACGCCTGCGCCGTCCGGCAGGACGAGATCGGCGCCGTTGATGAGCGCGCGGAGCGTTTCGTCGTACAGCGCCTCATAGGCGATCTCGGCGTTCGGGGTCACGGCATAGCAGGTCTTTTTGCCCGCAAGGATCTGTTCCGCGCGCGCAGAGGCCTCGTCCATCGTGACATTATCAAATTGCAGCCCCATGATATCCAGTTTCATGTGCAGGCATACCTCACCAATTTAGAATTCATCTATCATCTTAGCACATATTTCCGCATTTGTCCACGCAATTTCGGGTTCAATTTCCCCGCGCGGTGTTTCACATACGGGCGGTTTTGCATAAACTGTTATGAAAGCGAAGCGTGAACGACCCTGTTTCGGCCACGCGAACCTTTACGATATCATATATAGGAGGTCATCCGAATGTCTGAACCTGCACAGACGGGCAAGACCTGTGATCTGCGCGGCATCCGTGAAGCGGTTTGTGTGCATACGGGGAAAATCACAGACAGCTGTCTCGCCAAGGACTGCATTGAGGATCTGCGCGTGTACTTAACGGTCGACTCCCAGCAGACGCTCGACTGCGCGGCAAGCGCAAAGGCGCGGTATGTGGAGCTGCTCTTTACTCAGGTACAGGTGGAGCCGGTTCCCTACTCCTCCGGCTATTTTACGGTCGACGTAACGTTCTATTACCGCGTCATTGCCGACGCGACGCTCTCGGCCGGACGCACGAATACCGTCACGGGCCTTGCCGTGTTCTCCAAGCGGCTGGTTCTGTTCGGCGGGGAAACGAGCGCACGCATTTTCTCCAGCCGGGACGATCTGACGTGCCTTTGTAAGAAGTCTTTGCAGTCCGTCTCGCTGCCGCGGGCCATTGCGGAGACGGTCGACCCGATCATTCTCGGCTCGCGCGTGATGGAGGCGTGCAGCTGCTGCTGCCAGAACGAAGCCTCGCCCGCCATCCCGGAGGCGCTGCTGGGCTGCTTCGACGAGCCGCTGGTGCTGACCGGCGAATGCAAGCGCCTGCTTGTCACGATTGGACAGTTCTCCATCGTCCGGCTCGAACGCGACACGCAGCTGCTCATCCCGACGTTCGACTACTGCGTTCCGTCGAAGACCTGCCCGCCGGTGGGCGGCACGAGCACGGAAAGCCCCTGCGAGGTCTTCAGCCAGATCGATTTCCCGATGGACGCGTTCTTCCCCGGGAAAAACGAACCGTGCATCAAGCCCGAAGACAGCTGCACCGGCTGCAGCAGAACCAAATAAGCAACCGCGCCCCGGCTGCCGTCAGGCAGCCGGGGCACAGCTTTTTTGTGGAAGCGTCTGGTAGGGGCCGGCGACTCTGTCGGCCCGATAAATATTGCGAATTCGCCGCAAATTCACGAAAAAGCACTGTATTCTGCGGGCGGACAGAGTCGTCCGCCCCTAGGGTGCAGTCACGAATTCGCATTGGGCTTCCGCTTTTCGCAGCTGTCTGCCGCTCGGCCTCTCAGGCACTCAGCGGCAGATGCGGTCCAGACGGGAGAGGTCTTCTTCGAGGTAGCTGGAGGCCGGGAGGGAGAAATCGAAGGTCATGCAGTCGCCCTTGTCGGGCAGGCGGGGCTGCGTCAGGGCTTCGCCGAGGCGGCGGATGGTCAGTGCAGCTGAGAATACGCGCTGGTGCTCGCGTTCAAGCGCGCGGAGGATCTGCATGGCGTTTTCCAGCGCCGTTTTTGAAAGACCCCGGATGCTCCCTTCCGTCACGTCGAAGAAATAGCCGGGATAGACATACGGCAGGATCATATTGACAGACGGGAGCATCCGCTCCTTCTGCCTGCGGCCTGCGACGCTATCGCCGCCGATAAAGGGATAGAGCAGGCTCTCCGTGACCCAATAATGAAGGTTCGGGATAAAGTATTCGCACTCAGCCCGTCTGCCCTGCACGCGCATCAGATCGCGGCCATAGCCGGACATGACGGCAACGACGATGCGGTCAACGGCAAGCTGCTCCTGCCGGAAGACGCGGTCGAGCTTTTCGATGCGGTAGCCCTTGTGCAGCAGATCGTCGACCAGAATAATGGGCCGGTGGAACGATCGCAGCGCGCGGACCTGTCCCGGCAGCGGAGAATAATCCGGGTATTCCTCGATCGTGAAGCTGCGCACGTCGGGCGCGTAGCATTTTTCCACGTGGAGCGTCTTCGTGACCGTATTGGGCACGATGGCGTCCGCAAAAATTTTCCCGTAGGGCACGCACATATACGGTCCGAGCTGCCAGACGCCCTCGGGCACGTCCTGCACGCCGTTCATGCGCTCAATGCGTTGGGCAATGGCCTGATTGAGCATTTCCGTGTCGAAGCACAGAAGGAGCTTGCCAGGGAACATGGCGCTGAGCGCCATGCGCAGGCGGGGCCGGGTCTGCAAAACGGCCTCGCGCACAGCGGGTGCGTCGCGGTGCGGGGGCTTGATGCAGAGCATGGCGTCCTGCAGGAGCATGACGGGGTTGCGCATATCGACATAATAGATGCCGTCTGCGGCCTGTGTAAAGCCGAGCTGGCGCAGGGCACTCTGCAGCTCCGTCTGGTCTTCCCCACAGCGGCAGAGCGCATAGGTGTGCCCCTGCTCAAGACTTCTGGCAAGCAGCTCGTTGAGGAGCATCCGCAGCGCGTCCTCCCCCTCGGCCTGCGCCGCGTCAACGAACAGGATCTGGCCGGAGGCGTGCTGGCGCACATAGCTGCACGCGTCCAGAGAGCCGAGCGCGTCATACAGATCGTCCAGCAAAATCGTATGTCCCGCCGCCCAGCCGAGCAGACGCGCAGGTCTTGCCAGCAGAAGCGCCGCGCGGGGCGCTTTTTTGCCCCGCATACAGGCCCGGACGGCCTGCGGGAGCGTTTGCTCGTCCTGCGTGACATTTCGGAAATAGAGCGCTTCGCGCCGCAGCACGTCCTTCCGCTCCGGGGAACGGACGTACAGGCCGCATTCATAAATATACGTCTGCACGACCGGTGCGACGAGCATGGAAATATCAAGGTTCTGGTCGACCGAGGCGCGGATGCGCGTGGAGCTGACTGTCTCATAAAACGGCGGCAGCGACAGAAGCAGGAGCTTTCCCCGGATGATCGAGGCCAGCGCCGCGCGGTCGGCACTGCCGTCGCGGCAGAAGATGATGTGGTCATAGTCCGCAGCTGTGCCGGGCTCTGTGTGCTTGTACGCCGAGGCGTTGGCGATCACATCGCTGCCTGCGACAAGATAGACTTCTCTGCCCGGAAACAGCTGCCGCAGGCGGGCAAGATCGTCCGGCATGGCGATATTGACGGGGATCTCGTCGGGGAACAGATACGTGTCCCACTGGTCGGCGGTCGAAATGGAGACAATGCGGCGGCGCAGGAGCTTGGGGAGCGTTTTCTTGCTCCACGAGAACTCGTCGACGGCCAGATAGACCTCGAAGCCGCGTGCGCGGATCTCCTGCACGATCTGCTTATGGCCGACGGAAAACGGGTCGAACGTGCCGGGGAAAAACGCGGCGGGTTTTTCCGGCGGGAAGCGGAACGGCCCCTCCAGCAGCTCCTGCCGGACGGTATAGCGGTACAGATGGTTGAGCATGGCCGCGCAGTTGAAGAATGTCAGCTGGCCGGTGCGCGGTTCTGCCAAAAGCGTCAGGAGCTTTTTGTGCAGACGGACGAAAATATCATGCTTTCTGGCAAGAGAGAGCTGGTCGCGGCCGAAAATATCGCGGCAGAGGACGGCCAGCGCCGTCTGGTGGATCGTCTCGTCATAGTGGGAAATGCCGGTGAGGATGAGGCCGAGGATGTGATCAGCGATCTGCGCCTCCTGCTCCGGCAGCACATTCAGCGCCTCGCCGAGCGTGAACAGCGCCACGCGCGCGGGCCGGATGGACGCGCCGCAGGCAAGCTTTCCGATAGACTCTACAGACTCGCCCAGCTCCTTTTCCGGCAGCAGGCACAAAAGCCTTCCCAGATACGGCGGGATGAAGCGCGAGATCTGCTCCTGCCCGGATTCCAGCTCGCGCGTCAGGTCGATGCCGATCTCGTTGATCTGGTCGACGAGCAGATCGGGGGCCACAGAAAGCAGCGCGTTGCCCGCCGCCTCACGCACGGGAAGATGCTCGCTGACGCAGAGCAGATTGGAAAAATGCAGCGCCGTGTGGAACGCCGTCTCCGGGTGCGTCCGGACATATTCCAGCAGCATATTGATCTGCGTGAGCTTGACCGTCCAGTGGACGGCGTTTTTCAGGTTGCTGAGGTGGATCTGCGAGACGGTCCGCGCGTCCAGCGCCGCGAACGGCTCCGCCAGCAGCCTTGCTTTGAGCCAGTCGTGGGCCAGATGATCCTCCCAGCGCGGCGCGTACTGCCGCACGGCGGCGCAGACGGCCGGCCGCAGGCCCTGCTCGGCGTGTGTCAGGCGCAGGAGCATATGCAGCGTGATAATATCCAGCTCCGTGTTTCCCGTGCCGAGCATGGCGGCAAGGCGGACGGACAGCTCCGGCAGCTCCTTTTTTGGCAGATAGCGGCACGGCACATGGCACAGCGCGTCGACCAGCACGAACCGGTCTTCGTCCCGCGCCTCGGTCAGCGCGTTCAGAAGCGGCTTGACCAGCGGCCCGGCCTCCTTTTCCTCGCAGGAGGCAAACAGGCTCTGGCAGATGGTCTTGAGCGAGTTGGAGATGCGCAGCGCGTGCTTGCTGGAAATGCGGTAATCCGGGTGCAGACAGAGGCCGATATAATGTGTCCAAAGCTCGGCAGATTCCGACAAAAGCGCCATCACGGCGGGCGGCATCTGGCCGTCCTTCGCGGAAAGCGGCCGCTCCTTGCGGTAGCGCGGGCCGGCATTCGCAAGAATTTTGCCCATGATGCGCCCGGCGATGCGGCGCACGTCGCCGTCCGGGTGCATGAGAAGCTCATACAGGAGCACAAGCGTCTTGCGCTTGTTGGCCTTGGTCATATAGGTGCTGTATTCCTCCAGCAGGCGCAGGTACATTCGGATCCGCTGGAGATTTTTTTCGCCCTTGGCCTGTTCGAGCAGCTGTTCGAGCGTCTGGTCGGTCGAGAGCGTGTGCATGAGTCGGATGGAGCCGTCCAGCGTCAGGTCGCGCAGCGCCTGAAGCGCCTGCTCCGCGTTCATGAGCGATGGATCCTTTGTCTCATGCGGCAGAAGCTCGGTTTCCGTCAGCTCCGGGCTGACGCCGCGGCTTCGGAGCAGATTTTCAAAATCGCTCAGCTTGTGATAGACGTTCTGGTAGCGGAGCGTCTTTTCCGGCGTCATGTCGGCCAGCTTGCAAAAGATCATCTCATACGCATCCTTGAGCGAATAGATGCGCATACGCTCCTTTTCGCCGGGCGCTCTCGTGCCGCGGACGCGGAAGTCCGCGTAGATGAGAAGCAGAGACTCGATGGGCAGGTTTTCAAATTCCAGGTCCCACGTGGAGTGGTTGGCGGAGATATAGCCGATCTCCTCCATGTCATGGCGGCTGAACCACTGCCAGGTGTAATAATAGTGCAGATAGGCAATGCGGCTCAGATCCTCGCCCCGGCAGCCGAATTTTCCGATGTCGTGCCCCAGCGCCGCCGCGCTGACCAGCGGCAGGTCGACCGGGAACCCGGCCTTTTTCGCGAGAATGGCCGTGTGCAGAGCGATATTGTGGACGCCGATGGTATGCGATGCGGGGTCGAAGGGCGTCGATTCCATGCCGAGGCGCATGACGGCCATAAGATGGCTTTCCCGCACGGTCTGCTCAAACCGGGCGTACTGCACCTCCACGCGGCTTCCGGAAATCGCGTCTTCCGGCAGTGGCAGCAGATCGAGATAGGGGTCGAAGCTGTCCGCCGGGCCGTAAAGCGCCGCTTCCAGCGCGGACAGGTACGCCGTCTCGTCCGCCGTCAGTACGGGAACCTCCGGCAGGCCGTCCGGGAACATCTGCGCGCAGAGCTTCTGATAGAGGGCGGCTAAAAACTCCTGCGCAGAGGCGGGTTTTTCCGCAAAGTCCGGTGCGCAGAGCGCCAGTACGGCGGCGCAGAGATCCCGCCGGTGGGGATCGAGGGTTCCAAAACCAGCTTTTTTTTGCATATTCATTCCTGTATGCAGTCCCCTGTAGGGGCGGACGACTCTGTCCGCCCCCGGGCGCTGCTTCTTTCCGTGTTTTTCATTAAATCGAGGTCTATTCACACGGACGGACAGAGTCGTCCGCCCCTGCGGCACAGGCTGTCTGTTACCTCAAATTCTACGCGCTTTGGCGGAAAAAGTAAAGTTTTTTTCATTCTGCACAAAACGGCGGGCGTGTACGGATGGGTATGCATTGTTTTTTCACATAAATGAATATTTATAAATTTTATGCTTGACTTTTCTGCATAAAGTGTGTATATTACGCGCATAAAGAAAAACAACCGCACAACGGAGCTTTATGGAGGGTTTTCACATGGATAAGAGCAAGATCAAAAAAATCGTTCTGGCCTATTCTGGCGGCCTTGATACCTCGGTCATCATCCCGTGGCTGAAGGAGCATTACAACGATCCGGAGATCATCGCCGTCGCGGCTGATGTCGGTCAGGGCGACGAGCTGGACGGACTGGAGGAAAAGGCCATCAAGACCGGCGCGAGCAAGCTGATCATCGCCGACCTCACCGACGAGATGTGCGACGAGATTATCGTCCCGTCCGTCATGATGGACGCGAAATATGAAAAATACCTGCTCGGCACCGCGTTTGCACGGCCCGTCATCGGCAAGAAGCTGGCCGAGATCGCGCTGGCCGAGGGTGCAGACACCATCGCGCACGGCGCGACCGGCAAGGGCAACGATCAGGTCCGGTTCGAGCTGGCCATCAAGCGCTTCGCACCCGACATGGCGATCATCGCACCGTGGAGAGAGTGGGAGATCAAGTCCCGTGACGAGGAAATCGACTACGCCGAGGCGCATCATGTGCCGCTGAAGATCTCCCGCGAGACGAACTACTCCAAGGATAAGAACCTCTGGCACCTGAGCCACGAGGGCCTTGATCTTGAGGATCCCGCGAACGAGCCGGATCTTGACAAGGCGCTGTTTCTTGAAATGGGTGTGTCCCCCTATCAGGCGCCCGACACGCCCACGACGGTTTCCGTCAGCTTTGAGGCGGGCGTCCCCGTGGCGGTCAACGGCGAGAAGATGAAGGTTTCCGACATCATCCGCAAGCTCAACAAGCTCGGCGGCGAGAACGGCGTCGGCATTCTGGATATCGTCGAAAACCGGCTCATCGGCATGAAGGATCACGGCATTTATGAGACGCCGGGCGGCACGATCCTCTATTTCGCGCATGAGCAGCTGGAAATGCTCACGCTCGACAAGGAAACGCTGCATATGAAGGAAAAGCTGGCCGTCGACTATGCCGACCTCATTTACAACGGCAAGTGGTACACCCCGCTGCAGGAGGCGCTGACAGCGTTCGCGAAAAAGGCCAACGAATTCTGCACCGGCACGGTCAAGCTCAAGCTCTACAAGGGCAACATGATCAACGCCGGCATTACCTCGCCGTATTCTCTGTATTCTGAGAATCTCGTCACATTCGGCGAGAGCGATTTCAACCAGGCCGAGGCCGAGGGCTTCATCAACATCTGGGGCCTGCCGACCAAGGTGCAGGCGCTGCGGGAGAAGGGGAAGCTGTAAAAATCCACCTCCCCTTACCATGCGGGGCATGGCAAGGGGAGGCTTTGCAAATATCATGCAGGGAGAACACACCATGAACAAGCTTTGGGCGGGCCGGTCGGAGGCGGAGACTTCGGCATTGGCTGACGCATTCAACTCTTCGATCGCCGTCGACGGACGGATGTACAGGCAGGATATCACCGGCTCCATGGCACACGCCGCAATGCTTGCCAAATGCGGCATTCTGACGCAGGCGGATACGGATGCGATCATCGACGGTCTGGCGGGCATTCTGGCCGATCTGGAATCCGGGGCGCTGCAGCTCGACCCGCAGGCTGAGGACATTCATATGTTTGTCGAGGCGGAGCTTACGAAGCGCATCGGCGATGTGGGCAAAAAGCTCCACACGGCGCGTTCGCGCAACGATCAGGTCGCGCTTGATCTGCGGATGTATTTAAAGGATGAGATCAAGGCGCTGCAAGCGCTGGTTCTGGTCGTCATGCAGGCGCTGCATACGCAGGCGGAGACGAACAAGGACGCCATTATGCCCGGCTACACGCATTTGCAGCGGGCACAGCCGATCACATTCGGCCAGCAGCTGCTGGCGTATGCGATGATGCTGGAGCGCGACTATGGACGGCTTGCGGACGCGTATAAGCGCACGGACGCCTCCCCCATCGGCTGCTGTGCGCTGGCCGGAACGACATATCCGACCGACCGCGTGTTTGAAGCGCAGAAGCTCGGCTTTGCCGCCGTGTGTGAAAACAGTCTCGACGGCGTATCGGACCGCGATTTCTGCGTGGAGCTGATGAGCGCGTGCGCGCTGGTCATGATGCATCTGTCGCGGCTTTCCGAGGAGCTGATCCTGTGGTCGAGCTGGGAATTTCAGTTTATTGAGCTGGACAGCGGCTTTACGACCGGCTCTTCCATCATGCCGCAGAAGAAAAACCCGGACATGGCTGAGCTGTGCCGCGGCAAGACCGGGCGGGTCTACGGCGATCTGATCGCGCTTCTGACGACGCTCAAGGGGCTTCCGCTGGCCTATAATAAGGATATGCAGGAGGACAAGGAGGCCGTGTTTGACTGCGTGGACACGACGAAGCTTTGCCTGCAGATCATGGCTCCGATGCTTTCCAGCCTTCGTGCAAAGCCGGAGGCTATGCTGCTGGCCGCGCAGAAGGGCTTTATCAACGCGACGGATCTGGCCGATTATCTGACAAAAAAGGGCGTTCCGTTCCGCAGTGCGTACAAAATTTCCGGTCAGCTTGTGGCGTACTGCATCGCGCATGATACCGTGCTTGAGAAGCTGCCGCTGGAAACCTACAAGACGTATTCGGACGTTTTCACGGACGATCTGTATGAAGAAATTTCGCTCAGGACCTGCGTGGCGCGGCGCATTTCCGCCGGCGGCACCGGCCCCGCGTCGGTACAGGCGCAGCTGGATTCCGTCGCGGCCTTCCTCGCGGCGCATCAATAAAAAGGAGTACGACATGAACATCAAAGGACAGAGCTTTTTAAAGCTGCTTGATTTTACGCCGAAGCAGATCGCGGAGTTTTTGGCGCTTGCCGCCGAGTTCAAGGCAAAGAAAAAGGCCGGTATCCCCCACCGGCTGTGCGAGGGCAAGCAGGCTGCGCTGATTTTCGAGAAGACCAGCACACGGACGCGCTGCTCGTTCGAGGTCGCGGCGCATGATCTGGGCATGACGGTCACGTATCTCGACCCGTCCGGCTCGCAGATCGGCAAAAAGGAATCCATCGCCGACACTGCGCGCGTGCTTGGCCGTATGTACGACGGCATTGAGTACCGCGGCTACGGGCAGCAGATCGTCGAGGAGCTGGCAAAATACGCGGGCGTCCCCGTCTGGAACGGACTGACGAACGAATTTCACCCCACGCAGATTCTGGCCGATTTCCTGACGATCCAGGAGCATTTCGGCAATCTGACCGGCAAAAAGCTCGTGTACATGGGCGACGCGCGGTACAACATGGGCAACTCCCTGATGGTCGGCTGCGCAAAGATGGGGATGCACTTTGTCGCCTGTGCGCCGGAGGCGTACTTCCCGGATAAGGCTCTGATCGAAACGTGCAAAGCGATCGCCGCGCAGACCGGCGCGGTGCTGGAATTCGACACAGAGCCGATGCACGCGGTTCAAAACGCGGATGTGATCTATACCGACGTGTGGGTCTCGATGGGAGAACCGGACGAGGTCTGGCAGACGAGAATTCACGACCTGCTCCCCTATCAGGTCAACGCAAAGCTCATGGCGCAGGCCGGGCCGCAGTGCCGCTTCATGCACTGCCTGCCCGCGTTCCACGATCTGAACACCACCATCGGCAAACAGATCAGCGAGAAATACGGACTTGACGCGATGGAGGTCACGGATGAGGTCTTCGAGAGCAGCCAGTCCATCGTCTTCGACGAAGCGGAAAACCGTATGCACACCATCAAAGCCGTCATGGCCGCAACGCTGTAAATTTATACAATCCAAAGGCTTCCCTTTGCACAAAGGGGAGCCTTTTTTGGGGCTTGACTTTTCCGGAAAAATCCTTTATATTGAAGCTAACGAATATTAGTTAGCTGGTGAAGTGATGAAGCAGGAGGATACACGGGAGAGGATTCTGGAACAGGCGCTGGAGCTGTTTTCCGAGAAGGGATACGATTCTGTCAGCGTGGGCGAGATCGCGCGGGCGGTCGGCATCAAGGCGCCCTCTCTTTATAACCACTTTCCCAGCAAGCGGGCCATTTTTGACGCGATCGTGGAATCCACGGCGGCACAGTATGAGGCGGACACCGGAAAAAACGACATTCATGTACAGAACGTGTCGCAGGACATTCCGGTCTTTACGGAGATCACAGCAGAAGCGCTGTTTGAAAAGGTGCGGCAGATTTTTGAATACTCTCTGCACAATGCGCCGATCAGCCGCTTCCGGCGCATGATGACCATTGAGCAGTTCCGTTCACCGGAGCTGGCGGCGCTGTATTCCCGTCGGTACGTTGACCGGCTGCTCGCCTACCACGCCGGGATCTTCCGCGCTCTTATCGCAGCCGGTGAGCTTCAGGCGGAAGACCCGGATGCTCTGGCGATGCAGTATGTCGCGCCCGTCCTGACGCAGATCGGGATCTGCGACCGGCAGCCGGAACGGGAGGCGGAGTGTCTGGATATGCTCCGCCGCCATGTGGCGCTTTTTTTCCGTATGGTTCACAAAAAGGAGCCGCTGCAATGAGCGCGGCAGAGGAACGCTGGGTCCTGTGCCCGGTCTGCGGCGCAAAAACGCGGCTGCGGCTGCTGCGGCGGACAATCTTGCAGGAGTTCCCGCTCTTCTGCCCGAAATGCCGCCGGGAGAGCATCATCAACGCAAGAAATTTTCAAATCGAAGAAGTCAATCAGCCAGACGCAAGGACGCAGTGCTGACCATGTCTGACGTGGTCAGCACTGCGTTTTTTGAACAGGAGGAGCAAAATGAAACGAACGCTGGTACAAAAGCTTGGCCTGCTCGGCCTTGTCAGCTTTTTTTCGTATGCGGCAGCGGTGATATTTGCCCCGCTGGCCTAGGGTGTATCTGAAAACTCCCAACGCACCCGGACAGCGGGCCTTTTTGCGGTGCGCCGCGTCATTTTTCCTTGAAATACGTCAGTATTCCTGCGAAAAAATGTCTTGCGCAACGCAAAAATCCCTCGCTGCCGGTCACATCATGAGTTTTCAGATACACCCTACCCGGGATATGACTGGATGGCGCAGGCCATCAGCGATCTGAGCGCGGCGGATGCGCCGTCGCTTGCGCTGTGAAACCAGCTGAGTGCGGGCTATAACGCGTGTGAGGTCGTCTGCGCGGCGGTCGTCTGCATCGGCATACAGGGCCGGAATCCAAAACTGCTGCGCACCGGCGTCTATCTGTTTGCCGTCATGGAGTGGATCTCTGCGATCGGCTACCGGATGTTCCCGCTGTCAAGCAGCGGCTATGCCGGCGCATTTCAGGACGTTATGCACATGGCCGTCACCGCTGCGGTCGTACTGCTGTCCATCGTGTCGCTGGCGATCCTCATTGCCGCCGGTGTGAAGGACCGGCGGTGCCGCTCCTACGGCGTATGCACAGCTGCTGCCCTCGGCATGATGCTCGTCGGCGCGGTCGGCACGAAGCTTGTTCCGGCACAGTATTTCGGCGTCGTCGAGCGGTTCAGCGTGTTTGCCGCAACGGGGTTCAACGCAGCGCCATTCAGGCAGGCGATCTTGCGGCATTGGAGCGCAGCGTATGAAGCCTTTTATCTGAAATCAGGACAATAGATTCTTGAACAGATCGAAGATGCAGGCGCAAGAACAAGCATCCCGTACAATTACGAAAACGCAATTTTTAATTTCAATTTTAAGGAGAACTTTTTGAAGCGAATCACTTTATCACTGGAGCGTGTGGTCTGACCGGGAGGTCTGGCAAATTCCATCACACGCCATTCCTCCCGAAGAACCGGAACCGACATCTTCAGGAGGAGCAACATGAATCGCGAAAACAAACGCAAAGCCTTTGAAAAAGGCTACTATAAGACCCACGCCTGCAGCGACACCTTCATCTGCAAGGTCTGCGGAAGGACTGTCGTCCCGGAAAACGCAGGCTCCGGCCACCGCAACCACTGCCCGAACTGCCTTGCAAGCCTGCATTTGGACATTGAGCCGGGCGACCGGGAAAGTGACTGCGGCGGGATCATGGAGCCGATCGCCGTCTGGGTGCGCAGGGGCGGAGAATGGGCCATCATTCACTGCTGCCGCCGCTGCGGCGCGCTCAGCTCCAACCGCGTGGCGGCGGACGACAACCCCATGAAGCTCATGTCCATCGCCATGAAGCCGCTGTGCCAGCCGCCGTTCCCGCTGGAGCGCATTGAGGAAATGACTGCCTTGATGGGCGGCGACGGACAGCTTCGAAAATAAAAACAGGAAAGTTGAAAACAATGCAGACAATTTTGATTATTGACGACGACGCAGCCATCGGGAATCTGGAGCAGGAGGTTCTGGAACGGGCAGGCTACGCGGTGCTCCGCGCCTATTCCGGCACGGAGGCGCTGCTTCTGCTGAAAGACAGCCGCCCCGATCTCGTTCTGCTCGACCTCATGCTGCCGGGGCTGTCCGGCGAGGAGGTCCTGCCGCAGCTTCAGGGCATTTCCGTCATTGTAGTCAGCGCCAAAACGGCGGTGCAGGACAAGGTCGGACTGCTGCTGGGCGGCGCGGCGGATTATCTCACGAAGCCCTTCGACACGAAGGAGTTGCTGGCCCGCGTAGCTGTTCGGCTGCGGGAGGCGGCCCGTTCGCCGCTGGCGGCGATCTATGCCTGCGGCAATCTGACGCTGGACACGGCCTCCCACGAGGTACGCGCCGCCGGTACTCCGGTTTCGCTGACCCGGACGGAATACGCCATCTTGAAGCTGCTGATGCAGAATCCCGGACAGATGCTGGCAAAATCCGTCCTGCTCGACCGCATCGGCGCGGACACGCCGGACTGCACGGAAGGCTCGCTCAAGACCCACATCAGCAATCTGCGCGGCAAGCTGCGGGACGCGACTGGCAAAGACCATATTGAAGCGGTCTGGGGCATCGGGTTCCGGCTGAGGCCGGAATCTTGACCATTTCTGGACGATTTTCCTGACCGCTTTCTGAACCTTTTGCCAGTACCATGCGGATATCAGGCAAAGGAGGTATAACGAGGAATTCTCCATCCTGCCCGGCGAACAGAGCACAGCGGGCACATATTGACGCAGTGGCTGCGAAGGAGGAACCATCATGTCAAAACGGACGCGGCAATACATCGGGATCCTGGCGGCACTTGCCGCCTACTACCTCGTGCACGAGGGTGCGCATCTGCTGTGTGCCCTGCTCACTGGTGTGTTTCGGCAAATCAACTTTATGGGACTCGGCGTGCAGATCGACGTCTGCGCCGAACGCATGACAGATACGCAGCTCGGCGTCTTCTGTCTTGTGGGCGCGCTGGCAACTCTCTGCGCAGGATATCTGTTGACGGCGCTTGCAGCGGCTATCTGCCGCGCCGGAAGCAAGCTGCTTCGCGCGCGGTATTGTCGGGCAGGAGGCTGTATGTAAAAACGCCGGATCTGTTATCCGTGGAGAGGACGGAGACGGTCGACTCCTCCGGAGGGGCTTCCGGCTGTTTTTCGGCCTCGGGCGCTTCCGGTTCTGCCAGGGCGGCGGGCGCTTCTTCCTGCGCGGTCAGTTCGTCCGGAAAGACGTCTTCATAGGCTGTCTGCATCCGGAACTCCGCCGCCTGCGCCTGCATGGGCAGGCTGCACAGCAGGATCGCTGCCGAGCAGAGCAGCGCGGTCAGACTGGTAAAGCATCGCTTCATTATCGTTCCTCTTCTCTCCCGTTTTTCAAAAACGTCTATTTTCTCCCATATTTACCATATCATATAAAGAAATTCAATTCAAGACCATTTTCTATGAAAAGGAGCCGCTGCTTTTGCAGCGGCTCCCGTCTTCACCTCCGGCTTCCGGAGAAAAAGACTTACTTCATGTTGCGCTCGTAGGACTCGATCATTTTCTTAGACATGTGACCCATAGAATCGTCAGGGCTTGAAACCCTTGCGGCGTCTGGCTTTTCTGCTTGTTCAGTCAAATCGCGGGTGATGTGACCCGTGCGGCTTTCGAGTTTCCGGAGGTACTTTTCCGTCGTTTCCCCGGTGAATATCTTGACCTGAAGCAGCATGGTCGTGTCGTCTTTCGGTGTCACGAAGATCTTGCTGATATACTTGTCGATGAACTCCTTCGTGATGATTCCCTGCGCCGCGTCACGCTGGGCATTCGTCAGGACTCTGCGGATTTCGTCGATCTTTTGCTTGAAGGCGTCTCCCTCGGCGGCTGTCTGCTCCAGTTCTGTGATTTCCTTTTCGGCTTCTTCTATTTCACGATTGCAGTCAGCAGTCATCTTCTTGAAATCCGCGTTCGTAATACTGTCGTCTGCGGCAAGCTGCAGGAGCTTATTCTTCTTCCGATTTGCCTGATCGATGATGTTATTCTGCTGTTCGATCTTTTTCCGGAGCGAGCCGTGCTGCGTCAGCTCGTTATACATACGGATGTATTCTTCGACCATCGCATCGGCGTCTGCCGCCGTGTCACGGAACACCTCGAACAGCAGCGGCTTGATCTCGCTTTCGTAGATGGCAAAGGATTTACAGGAATCCGCGCCGTTTTTGATCTTGCCGGAACACAGCCATTTACTGTTCTTTCTACCGCTCTTGTCCTCGGATTCGCGGCGGTAGTAGGGCTGCCCGCACTCCGTACACCATAGCTTTCCTGTCAGGAGATTGGCGTGGTTGCAGACGCCCTGCCGCGCTTTCACGTCCTCGCTGCGCTTTTTCAGGACAGCATTCGCAGCGTCCCAGATTTCCTCAGACACGATCGCCGGTACGATCTCGCCTGTTTCGTCCTTGAACATGACCCATTCCTCCGGCGGGAGGAATTTCTGCTTCTTCGTGAACA
>OGXT01001550.1_pt1 | contig 21895 bp, 10 predicted proteins | sample 1576361 | NCBI WGS metagenome assembly OGXT01 (sample SAMEA3541514, study PRJEB24748) | human gut metagenome | biome: human gut; feature: human-associated habitat; material: faeces | place: China | collected 2012 | reverse complement strand
CCGTAGAGCGCCACCAGCCCCCGCCCGCTTTCGCGCATGGCGGCTTTCACGATGGTATGGATATGTTCGTCGGAGATGCTCTGGCAGATGGTCATGTAGCCTTTCATCCGTCCCAGGTAGGCGGTGATGGCGTGGCCGGTATTGAGCGTGAAGAGCTTGCGCTCGATGTAGGCGATCAGGTTGTCGGCCGGATTCATGCCGGGGATTTCGGGCACGGCGCCCTTGAATGCGGCGCGCTCGACGTTCCACTCGAAGAAGCGTTCGACGACCACGTCGATCGGGTTCTCGCTCTTGACCGGCGGCACGATGCGGTCGACCGAGCAGTCGGGGAAACCGACATGCTGCTCGCACCAGTCACGCTGGGCCCCGTCGAGGTGCTTGAGGACAGCCTCCCGGAGCTGTGTGGTGGCGCGGACGCCGTTTTCGCAGGCGATGACATTGAGCGGCTCGGTGACGCCTGCATCCCTGCGTGCGGCGATACCCGCCGCGATGGCCCCGGCGATGCGGGGCAGCACGGTCAGCCCCACCGCCGTGGTGACGAGTTCCGCCCCGGCGATCTGGGCGGCAAGTTCCGGGCTCCGGGAGTCCATTGCCGAAATGTCGGTAATGCGCATCTGCTCGCAGACCGTGTCCATGATCTGAACCGTATAGGCCCTGTCCGAGTTGATCCTCGCGACGACCTGTTCGTTCACATCGGCGAATACCACATGGTAGCCCGCCTGTTCCAGCACGGCGCCGATAAATCCGCGGCCGATATTCCCGGCTCCGAATTGAATAGCTTTCTTCATTGCATTCGTGGTTTAAATATAGCTTCTGTAACAAAATACCGTATCGGTTGCCGCGGCCCGTCGCAGCGCTGAGCCCCGATGGCGTATGCCCTGCGCCCTATTCCCAGAATATGCGGGTGTAATACCTGCCCTTGCCGAGGATGCAGTTCGTGAATTCGACCTCCTCGCCCTGTGTGATGTCGATGCGCAGCACCTGCCCCGCATAGACGGGCATGGGATAGTCGTAGGAGGCCGGACGGACGGCGAAACGCAGGTCGGACTTGTTGGCGATCTCGAACGTGCGTTTGGTCTTGCTGACCTGGCGTATCTCGCGGATTTCGAGCGCAGCGTCTATCATCTGGCCGATGTACTCCCCGCGCCCCATCAGGTTGCCGTCGAAGCAGGCCAGGGCCCGCCCGGCGAGGAGTGCTTCGTGGATCGCCCCGGCCGTGCGGGCGGTGGCGAAGACCAGGGTCATCGGACGGCTGCCGCGCACGGGATAGATGCTCCCGCTCATATAATGTATGTCGCTGTTGGCGAACGGCACGAGGCCGTACTGAACCGCGTAGTCGAATGCGCGGGGATAGGATTCGGTCTTGTTGAACACCTCGACGCCGCGGAGTTTGCCCTGGGCGATCAGGCGTTCGTGGACGGGATAGATGTCGCTTTTCCGGTCGGGGTAGCCGGGATGGTTCCACAGCAGGAAGGCGCCCTGGCGGCAGGCCTCCTCGACGGCCTGCATCTCGTCCTCGACGTCGAGTTTGTCGGCATCCCGGATAAAGAGCGTGCAGATGTGCCCCAACGGCTTCTTGCGGGTGATTTCCGCACCGGGGATCACGATCATCCCGATCATGTCGCCGCGTGCCTTGGCCAGTTCGTAGGGTTTATTGAGGCCGCAACGGATGATGTCGGCGTTCTTGTGCACCTCGATGTGGTCGGTCATGGCGATCGCGTCCAGTCCGTCGTTCCACGCTTCGTTGACCCGGCCGACGGGCCACACCTGTCCGTCGGAGATGTCGGAATGGACGTGGAAATCGCATTTGAGCGTGATATAGCCGCCGATGTCGGGTATGCGGAGGTATTGGCGGTAGTTCTGGCGGCTGACGGCCTGATGGACGTGGACATCGTCGTTATGCAGTTGTGCGGCGGCGGTCAGGGCACAGAAAAGGGCAAAAAATGCGAGGGTAAGGTTTTTTCTCATCGGTCGTGTAGTTTGGTCGTGTCATATTAAATACAACCGATCGCGGGAAACCACCTAACCGGATTACAAAAAAATTAAAAAAGGTACCGGACATTGTTTCGTTCGGCGAGAATGTTTATTTTTGTACCGAATCTGATTATCCGATGGAGAAAATCTCGCTAATATCACGGGTTCGCGCGGGCGACCGCAAGGCGTTCGACGAACTGTGCCGGAAATATTACGCCATGCTGGTTTCCTACGCCCGCCTGTTCCTCAAAGACGACTGGGCCGAGGACGTGGTGCAGGACGTGTTCTACAACGTATGGCAGCGGCGGGAGACGCTCGACGATTCGAACTCGCTGTACAAGTACCTGCTGCGTTCGGTCTACAACCGCTCGCTCAACTACCTGGACAAGAACAGGCGCGCCGGTGAATACGGCGCCTACTACCGGGAGCGCATCGCCGCGCTGGGCAGTTCGTACTATGCACCCGACAACAGCCCCGTCGTGCAGAAACTCTACAACGACGACCTGCGCGCCAGCCTCGATGCGGCCATCGAGTCGCTGCCGCCCAAATGCCGCGAAGTGTTCCGTCTGAGCTACATCGAAGACCTTTCGAACCGCGAGATCGGCGAGCAGCTGGGCATTTCGCCCCGCACGGTGGAAAACCACATGTATGCGGCGCTCAAGCAACTGCGCCGGAAACTCTCCAAGGAACAACTGTTGCTGCTGCTTTCGCTGCTCTTCATGCGGGGCGTATAGGCCGGAGCGGCACAGACCCCAAGGCGTCGGGATACATAGTATCCCGGCGCTTTTTCGTTTGATCCCGCTCCCGATTTTTTCAATTTCCGGTAAGTGGTTTGGGCGGGTCGGCTGTATGTATCTATGAACACCGCCTAAACTACACGACCGATGGAAACGACATTCCCGAAGGCGCCTTCAGCCGCCGATAGCACCCTCATTCGCAGAGGTGCCATGAATTTGATATATAAATATATCGTATGATTTACCTGCACAATGGCTTTAAGTGTGTTTTTCTGCCGTCAGAGCCGGTGCGCGACAGCCGTACGAAAGGTTTGCCCGCGCCGGGCAAACCCTGCAACCCGTATTTCCACCAACCAAATATTTCTTAACCAACAAAACAAAACCATGCGAAAAATTTTTCTTTTCACAGCAGCAATGCTGGCGATCGCAGGCTGTTCGGAGGACAACACGCATCCGAAGGTATCCCCCGTGGACGAACCTTCGGCGGATGCCGTGACGATCCTTGCGACGATCGATGCGATCCCGTCCGCTACCGGGGACGGCGAGGCGTATGCTCCCCTATGGCAGGAAGGCGACCAGATCATCGTCGGCTACAAGGGGGTGTCTTATGTGTACGAAACCTACGACGCCGGCAACGGTGTCGAGTTCCATCCGGTGGCCCTCTCGCTGCCCGCGGACGCACGCGGCGAAGTGACGGCCTATTTCAAGGCCATCGACGGCGTATTTGCGGTCGGTGCCGACCAAACGGGCGCTACCCTGCCGATGTATGCCTATGCGGCCGACGCCGCACCCGCCCTGGGCAGCCTCGGCCTGCACTTCAAGCCACTGGCTTCGGTGCTGTCGCTCACGATCGGCGAGGAGGCTTCGAAGACCATTTCGAAAATCACGCTCGAACCGGTCGACCCCGACGGTGTGGAGGGGCACCTGGCCGTATCGGAGGCCGTGGTCGATCCCCGGACGGGTGCGGTGACCGTCGGCGAGGATGCCGCGGTGTCGGACATCCTTACGATGGAGATCGGCGAAATGTCGCTGGTGCAGGCCCAGACGGTGAATTTCCTGATCGCCAGCGGTACGAAGGTGGACGGCGGGCTGAAGGCGACGATCTCCTGTACGGACGGGAGCGTCTTCGTCAAAAACCTGTTCGAAACGCAGGAAGTGGCCTTTGCGGGGAACTGCGTCGGAGCCGTGACCGAGCTTTTCTTCCGGCTGAGGATCGCCACCTATGAAGACATGGTGAACTTCGCGCAGGAGTGTGCCGACGACAACGGCGGTGCCATCGTCGACCTCCAGGCCGACATCGACATGCGGAATGTCCCGTGGACGCCGATCGAGAATTTCACGGGGACGTTCAACGGCAACGGCCACCGTATCTACAATATCAACGTATCGGCCGACGGGCGTTATGCCGGGTTCTTCGCCTATGCCAAGGGGGCGATCTCGGATGTGGTTTTCGGGTCGAAGGACGGCACCTCCTATGACGGGACGAGCCGCATCGAGCTCAAATACAGCGCCGACACCGATACGTGGTGTTATGCGGGCATCGTCGCACAATCGAACAATACGCTCACCGGCGTGACCAGCTTCGTACCCGTGACCGTCACGGCGGATTCCCGATGCAAGTCGCGCACGGGCGGCATCGTCGGCAGCCTGTATAACGGGAAGATGAGCGGCTGCAGGAACTACGGCGCGGTGAGCAACGTGGCGACGGCGGGCGTGGCGAGCTATGTGGCCGGTATCGCGGGCATCGTCGACGGCTCGGGCGACGCGGCCGGGGCGATCACGCTGGACGGATGCCACAACCACGGCCCGGTGATGACTTCGCTCGGGCTGGGCAACGCCGTGGCGGGAATTACGGCCTCGGTGATGAAGACCGCGGTCAATACGACCATCAGCAACTGCACCAATGCGGGCGAGATCCGGTTTGACAACGCGGGCGCGTCGGCAGCCCACCGCATCGGCGGCATCGTCGCCTACATCGTGGACAGCTGCCCGACGCTGGTGATCGACAACTGCACCAACAAAGGCACCGTCGTCTCGAACATGAACGGCAACTGCTTCATCGGCGGGATCGCGGGCGTGAACTATGCGGCGGCGATCCGGGATTGCACGAACGAAGCCGAGGTGAAATTCGTGCAGGCCAATGCCGCAGGCGCGGGTTACCTCTGCATCGGCGGCATCGCGGGGCAGACGTACAGCGGGGCGAAGGTCACGGGGTGTGCCAACAGGGCGGCCGTCAGCTCCGACAAACTGCAGGTGACCCGCATCGGCGGTATCGTCGGTACGCACAACGCCAGCACGATAGACGACTGTTCGAACAGCGGCGACATCACCCTGGCCTATACGGCGACGGCCAACAACTGGGAGGCCGCAGGCGGCATCGTGGGTTTCTACGACGGCACGGACGGCACGGCGGTGACCAACGGCTGCACGAACAGCGGCAAGGTCTCGGCGACGGTAAATTCCAGCAACGCCAATATCGGCGCCGGAGGCATCGCGGGCATCATCAAGTCGGGCCATGCGACCAACAACACCAACGACGGTGCGGTCTGGATGCACAATGCCCAGGCGGGCAAGAGCTCCTATGCGGGCGGCATCGTGGGCTACGACTACAATACCAAGGACAAGTCGGCCGTCACGGGCAACGTCAACAACGGTGCGGTACAGGCCACCGTCGAGGGCACTTCGGCGCTGCTGGCGGCCGGGGGCATCATCGGGCGCAACGACGTGGGCGCCGTGTCCGGATGCAGGAATTTCGGCGCGGTGGCATGCGCGCTGCATGCGGGGGCACTCGTGGGCTGGAACAAGCACAGCGTGGAGGACAGCGCCGCAGGCGGTTCGGTGAACGGCACGGCACTCACCGGGACGAACTATGCGGAACTGGCGGTCGGCTTCCAGGACGGGGGCTCGTCGTCGGGCATCACCTTCGGGGAAAAATAGCCCGGCAAATCATTAATTACTTAACTGAAAGAAACCTATTATGAAAAGAGTCCTTACGACACTTTTGAAAAGTGTATGTATAATTGCTCTGGTGCTGTGCGGGATGGACGCGCAGGCGCAGGGCAACCTCGTAACGGGTGCGGTCAGGGATGCGAAGGGCGAACCGGTGATCGGCGCCACCGTCATCCTGAAAGGCACCACGACGGGTACGGCGACGGGGCTCGACGGCGAATATGCGCTGCCGATCCGCCAGAAAAACGCGGTGCTCGAAATATCGCTGATCGGTTATAACAAGGTATCCGTCGCACTTTCGGACACCCAGACGCAGGCCGACATCACGCTGAAAAGCGAGGCGATCGCCATGGACAACGTGGTGGTCGTAGGCTACGGCGTGCAGAATAAGCGCGACGTGACGACGTCGATCGCGTCGATCAAGGCCGAGGATTTCAAAGGGCTTGCGACGACCGATTTCCGCGACGCCATGGCCGCCAAGATGCCGGGCGTGCAGGTGCTCCAGCTGGGTGGCCAGCCCAACGGCAACGTCTCGATCCGCATCCGCGGCATCCAGTCCGCCACGTCGGGCAACGACCCGCTCTACGTCATCGACGGCGTTCCGTGCGACGCCCGTGCCTTCTCGAACCTCGACAGCAACGACATCGAGAGCCTCGAAGTGCTCAAGGACGCTTCGGCGGCGGCCATCTACGGTTCGCGTGCTTCGAACGGCGTCATCCTTGTCACCACCAAGAAGGGGCGCGGCAACACGCCCCGCGTATCGTACAGCGGCAGCGTGAGCGTCCAGACCAACTCCGACGAGCTGCCCGTGATGTCGCCCGGCGAGTTCCGCACCTACATCGACCAGGTGTATCCCGCAGGTACGACCACGGGCGACAAGGTACAGTCGATGCTCGGCGACAAGAACACCAACTGGCAGGATCTGGTCTTCCGCACCGCCATTTCGCATGACCACAACGTCAGCCTGATCGGCAACATCAACGACCGCATGCCCTACCGCGCATCGGTGGGCTATACCAACCAGCAGGGTACGCTCGAAACGTCGAAATACGAACGCGGGACGCTCGACCTGAGCCTCTCGCCCAACTTCTTCGACAAGCACCTCACGGTCAACCTCAACGCCAAGGGCGTCATCACGTCGCAGCGCTACGCCTCGGGCGGCGTGGTGGGTTCGGCGGCCTTCTTCAACCCCACGATCGACCCCTACTTCCGCAACGACGACGGCTCGATCGACTACACGACCACCAACGGATACTGGAACTACGGATCGGGCCGCGGCGAGGACTTCACGCCCAACACCCTGCTGGGTGCGGGCCCGCTCTCGCAGCTCTACGACCGCGACAATACGGCGCGTGCCAAGCGTTTCATCGGCAACGCCCAGATCGACTATAAGGTTCACGGCTTCGAAGCGCTGCGTTTCAACCTCAACCTCGGCCTCGACGTATCGAGCGCCAAGACCTACGACGGCGTGAACCCCGGCTCGTTCCAGGCATACACCGACACCGAGGCCCGCGGCTGGGGACAGTATTCGTGGACGACGAACTTCCGCCGCAACCAGCTGCTCGAATTCTACGCCAACTTCAACAAGGAGTGGGGCATCCACCACCTCGACGTGATGGCCGGTTATTCGTGGCAGCATTTCTACAGCTCCGACCACTCGGTATCCTATTTCAACGAGACGCACGAGCAGAAGGGCGAGGATTCGCGCTACCCGTTCAACCGCCAGGAGAATTATCTGCTCTCGTTCTACGGACGCCTGAACTATTCGATCGCCTCGAAATACCTCTTCTCCTTCACACTGCGTGACGACGCCTCATCGCGTTTCTCGAAGGATACCCGCTGGGGCCTCTTCCCTTCGGGCGCCTTTGCGTGGAACATCGCCGAGGAGAATTTCCTGAAGGATTCGCGTGCCGTCTCGGCCCTCAAGCTGCGCGTCAGCGTGGGGCAGACCGGGCAGCAGGAGATCGGCTCCAATTATCCCTACCTGGCGCGTTACTACATGTCGACCGACGTCTATAAGACCTATTACATGGGCAGCGCCGGGCACATGTTCTACCTCACGCCGGGCGCCTACGACCCCAACATCAAATGGGAGACCACGACGACCTACAACGTCGGCCTCGACTTCGGGTTCCTCGGCGGGCGCATCAACGGCAGCGTCGACTGGTACCTGCGCCAGACGGACGACCTTCTGAACAGCGTCATCACCCCCATGGGCTCGAACTTCGGCAACACGGTGCTCACCAACATCGGCTCGATGGAGAACAAGGGCGTGGAATTCAACCTGAATTTCATCCCCGTGCAGACCAAGGACTGGAACCTCACGGTCGGCTTCAACGGCACGTTCCAGCACACCGAGTTCACCAAGCTCAACAACACCGACGACCCCGACTACAACATCCAGACGGGAAGCATCACCAAGGGCACGGGTAACCTGCTCCAGATCCACAAGGTAGGCTATGCGCCCTACACTTTCTACTGTTTCCAGCAGGTATACGACCAGGACGGCAATCCGATCCAGAACGCGCTGGTCGACCGTGACAAGGACGGCAAGATCACACAGGCCGACCGTTACGTGACCGACAAGAGCCCCAACCCCGACTTCTTCTACGGCATCAGCCTCAAGCTGAGCTACAAGAACTGGGACTTCGGCTTCAACGGCCACGGTTCGGCGGGCAACTGGGTCTTCAACGACTTCGCCTCGGCCAACTCGACGTCCAACATCGACATCAACGCCGGCAACCTGCCCAACTTCGCACGGCTGGTCAAGAAGACCGGCTTTACGAAGGCCAACAGCGGCGAGCAGTGGTATTCGGACATGTTCCTCGAAAACGCCTCGTTCTTCCGCATGGACGACATCAACCTCGGCTACACGTTCAACAAGATCGGCAACTGGAAGGGTTCGATGCGCGTCGCCTTCGGCGTGCAGAACGTATTCGTCATCACCGATTACAGCGGCGTAGACCCCGAAATACCGGGTGTCAACGGCATCGACGGCTCGATCTGGCCGCGCCCGCGCACCTATTCGCTGCGTCTGAATGTAAACTTCTAAAAACGAACGAACCATGAAAATCGACATAAAACATTTCGCTATGGCGGCGGCAGGTGCAGCGATGCTGCTCACTTCGTGCATCGGAGACCTCGACACCCTGCCCCTCAACCCGTCCGACTCGACCTCGGAGACCGTCTACGGGAAAGACGAGAACGGCTACCTGGCCGGGCTCACCAAACTCTATTTCAATTTCGTCTCGAACGACACCACCGACCTGCAGGTCAGCGACGGCGGCGCCTCGGAGCTCATCCGCGCATTCTGGACGATCCAGGAGGTTACGGCCGACGCCTGCAAATGCGCCTGGGAGAACGACGCCTGGGTACGCGCCATGAATACCAACACGTGGTCCGACGCCGACAACGACGCGACCTACGCCGTCTACGTACGTACGTTGCAGGGCATCGCCTACGTGAACGAATACCTGCGCCAGACCGCCTCGGACAAACTCTCCGACCGCGGCGTGAGCAGCGAACTGGCCGCCAGGATCCAGAGCTTCCGTGCCGAGGCCCGTTTCCTGCGCGCCTATTTCTACTGGATCGCCCTCGACGTGTTCGGCGACGTGCCGTTCACGACCGAGACCTCGCCCTTCGGCGGCGGTGTGAACCCCAAACAGGCCTCGCGCAAGGATGTCTTTGACTACTGCATCTCGGAGCTGACCGACCTGGCTTCGGACGAAAGCGCGATGCCTGCCGCACGCTCGAACTACCCGCGTGCCGACAAGGGTGCGGTCAACGGCCTGCTGGCCCGCATGTACCTCAATGCCGAGGTTTATGCCGGCACCCCGATGTGGACGGAGGCCAAATCCGCCTGCGAAGCGATCTTCGGCATGGGCTACTCGCTCTGCCCGGAGTATTCCGACCTCTTCCGCGGCGACAACGGCGAGAACGCCGACGCCCTGAAGGAGATCATCTTCGGCGTGGCATACGACGCCGAGCAGACGCAGTCCTACGGCGGCACGTCGTACCTGACGCTGGCAGCCATCGCCGCCACCGACGTGACGGCCGAACAGAAGATCAACGGCGTGAACAACGGCTGGGCCGGCATCCGCGTACCCTACGAATACGTACAGAAATATTTCAACGCCCGCAACGCGGACTATACGACGGGCGAATATACGGTCAACGACAAACGCGGCGGGATGTTCTACATCAAAGGCCGCCAGGAGTCGATGAACGATGCGCTCTATGTCTTCCTCAACGGGTGGACTTGCCTCAAGTTCAACAATATCCCCCACGACATGACCAACGACGAATTCCTTGCCACGGCTGCATCGAAGGCATACAGCGACATCGACTTCCCGATGATCCGCCTGGGCGAGATTTACCTGATCTACGCCGAGGCCTGCATGAACCTGGGGCAGGCCAACACCGCGCTGCCGAAGCTCAAGGAGCTGACCGACCGCGCCGGGGTATCGGCCCCCTCGTCGGTCACGGCCGACTACCTGCTCGAGGAGCGTGCCCGCGAGCTGATGTGGGAGGGGCACCGCCGCACCGACCTGATCCGCTACGGCAAGTTCACCACCCCGTCGTTCCTCTGGACATACAAGGGCGGCACCTTCACCGGACAGGGGTTCGATGATTACATGAAAATCTTTGCCATCCCTTCGTCGGAGCTCGCTTCCAACCCCGAACTGCACCAGAATCCCGGCTACGGAAACGCAACCGATAAATAACCAACCCTAAAAATCGTACGACTATGAAAATTACACGATATGCGATGATGCTGGCGGCTGCGACGGGGCTCCTCTCCGCCTGCCAAAAGCTCGACGAGGTAAAGGCCTACGACCCCGACAAGGTCGTGGCGCCCGTGCTGCATGCGCTGCCCGGTGAGATCGTCATCACGCCCGACAACATGGGCTCGACGCAGACCTTCACCTGGGACGCCGCCGACTTCGGCGTCCGCACCCAGATCAACTACTCGATCGAGGCCTCGTACAACGACGGTGCGAAGCTGGTGCTCTTCACGGGAATGAACGGCACCTCGTCGGAACAGACCTATGAAAGCCTCAACAACATCCTTGCGCTGTCCGTGGAAGACGGCGGCCTGGGAGTACCCTCGGGCGAACCTACGGACGTGGATTTCTACATCAGCGCCACGATCGGCACCGACTTCGAAAAATTCTACTCCGCCCCTGTCACCGTCCGTATGACCGTAACCACGGCCGAGCGCACCTACCCCCGGATCTGGGTAATCGGCGACTACTGCGGCTGGAACTTCGACAACGCCCAGGGCCTGTTCTGTTTCTCCGGTGACGAGGTCACCTACGAAGCCATCGTAGACTTCGGCGAAAAGGCCGCCAACGGCTTCAAGCTGAGCGGCGAGGCCGGTTGGAACGATGCCTGCAACTGGGGCACCGACGGTGATGCTGCGGCTCCGGAAACGGAAGCCCCGTCGATCACGCTGATCTCCAGCGGCGGTTCCGGAAACATCATGGTCTATTCCAAGCGCTTCTACCGCTTCGTATTCGACCGTTCGACATTAACGTTAAGCAATAAGCTGTCGTTCAACTCGATGGGTATTATCGGCGATGCCACCCCGGGCGGCTGGGACACCGATACGGAGATGAATTTCGACACCCAAAAACAGCGTTTCTGGGTCGACGTCACACTGAGCGCCGGGGAGTTCAAATTCCGTGCGGACAACGACTGGACGATAAACTTCGGCGGGGCGGACGGACGCCTTTCGCAGAACGGCGACAACATCAAGGCCACGGCGGGCAATTACCGCGTATACGCCACCCTGAACAACTCTGCGGAGATCACCTACGAACTCAATGCCGGCGACTACGGCGCGGGCGGCGGCGAAGAACCCGACCCGGGGCCGGAAAAGGCCGACTGGTACATCCACGGCCAGACCGTCGCAACCCCCGACTGGGGCCCGACGGCCATGGAGAGCGCCAGCTCGAACATCGTGGCCTACAAGGCCGCAGGAATCGAGGTAGCCGCCAACTCGGAATTCCTCTTCAAGAGCGGCGACGAGTCGCAGTGGATCGGGGCCGACGCCGCATTCGCCGGCAGCAACCCCTACACCTGCACGATCGGCTCGGCCTTCAAGGTTTCGGCCGACAAGGTCAATGCCGTGATCGCCGAAGCCGGCACCTACGACTACTGGCTGCTGCCCGAGGCAGGACGCGCCTACGTGATGGCCGCAGGCGCCAAGCCCGAGCTGGTCGCCGACACATGGGGACTGGTCGGCAACATCACCGGATGGGGTGACCTGGGCGATTTCTCCATGAGCGAGGAGGGCGCCTACCTCGTTCGCAAAGGCGTAGTCCTGACCACCGCCAGCGAATTCAAGATCCGCTTCAACAACGCCTGGGACGACTCCAAGAACTACGGCACGGCGTCGGGCGGTGCGGTCGACATCAACAAGGCCGTCGACATCATCACCAGCGGCGGTTCGCAGAACATGAAAGTCCAGCTCGACGGCACCTACGACATCTATTTCGACCTCGCGAATTCGCAGATATACATCATGTCCGAGGGCAAGACCCCGGCAGAGGCCGAATAACGGCCACCCTTTCACGGGACGGCGCACAGGCTGCCGTCCCGTTTCTGGCCTGCCGTCCCTGACCGGGCGGCAGGCCCCGAAACGAACTTTAACCGAGATTCCGCTATGAAAAAATTTCTTTTCCTGCTGCTAGCACTCGTACTTTCCGTATCCGTGTCGTGCAGCGACGACAAGACCGGCGATACCGGCGGCAGTATGCTCTCCGTGACCCCCACGGAGATAGAATTCGAAGCCGCGGGCGGCAGCCGGCTGCTCGACCTGCGCACCGATGCGGGCGCGTGGTCGCTGACGCAGAGCGACAATACCGCATGGTGCACCCCGGCCCTCACATCGGGCAAAACCTCCACGTCGTTCGCGGTCACGGCGACCGCAAACGAGTCGTCGAAACGCTCCGCGACGCTGACCTTCACCGCCCCGGATTGCGATCCGGTCGTCGTCACCGTGACACAGAGCGGCGATGCCTCCCAGGATTTCGAGGGCGAGCAGGTCGTCGCCCAGCCCGATGCGTGGGACAACCGCAAACGCGCCGACATAAGCTACCAGCTGCTGGTATACAGCTTTGCCGACGGCAACGGCGACAAGGTGGGCGACCTGCCGGGGCTGACCCGGCGGCTCGACTACATCGACGCACTCGGCGCCTCGGCCGTGTGGCTCTCACCGATCCATCCGGCGGCTTCGTACCACGGTTACGACGTGCTCGACTACGAGGCGGTCAACCCCGCCTTCGGGACGGACGCCGACCTGAGGGCATTCATCGACGCGGCCCATGCCCGCGGCATCCGGGTCTACCTGGATTACGTGCTCAACCACACAGGCAAAGACCACCCGTGGTTCAAATCGGCCGCCGCGTCCGAAGGGAGCCCTTACCGTGACCGCTATATCTTCTCCGAAGACCCGCAGGCCGACATCGCGGCCGGGCGGATCGACCAGATCGCCACGGAAGGCGCCGCAGGCTACGATGCCGGGCAATGGTTCTCGACCGACACGGGGGCGGGTGCCGCGGGACGCTTCAAGTTCGTACTCGACTGGACAAATGCCGACAGCCCGACGGTGACCGTTACCGAAACGACCGACGCCGCGGACGCGGACAACACGCAGGGCGGCGCGGACGACAAATACCTCTATTTCGGCAACGGCACGAGCAAACGCTTCTACGCCAGGGGCGGCAACAGTTACGAACTGACGCTCGACTTCGATTCCGACTGGGGATTCCTCGTCCGCACCTCGACCACGTCGTGGGCCGCAGGCACCAAATACGGCGCCCCGGACAACCGGACGATCATCCGGTTCGGGGAGCCCTTCACCCTGACATCGAACCGCTCGGCCGACCCGGCCAACGTGCAGTTCTCGCTGCCGACGATGTACCATTCGCACTTCTGGACGGCGGCATTCGCCGACCTCAACTACGGCAAAGCCGCCGAGGCGGAGCAGTCCGGGGCGTTCAAGGCCGTCGCCGAAGCGGCTGACAAGTGGGTACGCATGGGCGTGGACGGGTTCCGCCTCGATGCCGTGAAGCACATCTACCACAACGCCTACAACGACGAGAACCCCACGTTCCTCAAGAAATTCTACGACCGCATGAACGAGAGCTACAAGGCCGCCGGCGGAGAGGGCGATTTCTACATGGTGGGCGAGATGCTCGACGAAGCGGACAAGGCGGCACCCTATTACCGGGGGCTGCCGGCACTGTTCGAATTCACGTTCTGGTACAAGCTCAAATGGGCGCTGCAAAACGGCATCGGATGCTATTTCGTCAAGGACATCCTCGACGTGCAGCCCCTCTACGCACAGTACCGCAGCGATTACATCGAAGCCACGAAACTTTCGAACCACGACGAGGATCGCACGGGCTCCGACCTGGGGCAGTCCGTCGAAAAGATGAAGGTGGCGGCCGCCGTACTGCTCACGGCGCAGGGCGCACCCTACATTTACCAGGGCGAAGAGCTCGGGTACTGGGGCACCAAATCCAACGGCGACGAATATGTCCGCACCCCGATCCTGTGGGACAAGGCGGGCAACGAACTGGCTTCGGGAAGCCTCTCGGGCAAGATCGACATGCAGATGCTGACCGCAGCGATCTCGGTCGAGGCGCAGGCCGACGACGACGGTTCGCTGCTCAACCTCTACCGCACGTTCGCCCGGCTGCGCAACACCTATCCCGTGCTGGCGCAGGGCAAGATGGTCAAACACCCGGTCTACAACGACGGCAACACCTCGCAGCAATCCATCGCGGCCTGGTACCGCGAGCTGGACGGCGAACGGATGCTCGTCGTGCACAACTTCGGCCGGGAGGAGCAGATACTGACCCTTACCGACCAACCGGACAAGGCCGTAGGCGTCTCAGGTGAAGTGAAACTTCAGCGCGGCGACGCTTCGTCGAAACTGCTCATGGGCGCCTGGTCGTCGGTGGTATTCACGCTCTAAACGACACGCCATGAAACGCTTGCCCGCATTACTTCTCGCAATGGTACTGGTTGCCTGCGGCACACGGCCGCAGCAACCGACCGCCCACCCCGACTGGAGTTACAGCTCGGGTCGTCTACGAAATGAACGTGCGCCAGTACACCCCCGAAGGGACGCTGACGGCAGCCGCACGCGAACTGCCCCGGCTCAGAGAACTGGGCGTGGACGTCGTCTGGCTGATGCCCGTCTACCCCATCGGCGTCAAGGAGCGCAAGGGAACCCTCGGCTCGTACTACGCCATCTCCGACTACGAAGCCGTCAACCCCGAATTCGGCACGCTGGAGGATTTCGACCGGTTCCTGGCCGAAGCCCACAGACTCGGGCTGCGCGTGATCCTGGACTGGGTGGCCAACCACACCTCGCCCGATGCCCGCTGGATCGAGGAGCGTCCGGCCGACTGGTATGTGCGCGACTCGCTGGGCAACACCATCGTGCAGTACGACTGGACGGACATCGCCAAGCTCGACTACGGCAACGCGGACATGCGTGCCGCAATGGCGGCCGCCATGCGTTTCTGGCTCGACCGCGGCATCGACGGATTCCGCTGCGATATGGCGTGCGAGGTACCCATCGACTTCTGGCAGCAGACGCTGCCCGCACTGCGGAAGGAGTACCCCGGCATCTACCTGCTCGCCGAGGGCGAAGCCCCCGCATTGCACGACGGGGCGTTCGACGCCTCATATGCGTGGGAACTGCACCACCTGCTGAACGACATCGCACAGGGACGCAAAAGCGCCGCAGACCTGCGTGCCTACGTCGCCAGAGACTCCGCTGCCATGCCGCGCGAGGCGTTCCGCCTGATGTTCACCTCGAACCACGACGAAAACTCGTGGGCCGGGACGGAATTCGAGCGCATGGGCGACGCAGCACGCGTGATGGCGTTGCTGACCTTCACGCTGCCCAACGGGCAGCCGCTCGTCTATACCGGACAGGAGATGGGGTTCGACCACCGCTTCGAGTTCTTCGAGAAAGACCCCGTACCCGCGTGGGAACATAACGGGTTTACGGATTTCTACACCGCACTGATCCGGCTGCGCCACGAGAACCCGGCGCTCGCGGCCGGAGAACGCGGCGGGCAGGCCGCATACCCGCTCGGAGAACGAACACCCGACGGCCTGATGCTGTTTTCCCGCACGGCCGGCGGCAACGAGGTGACAGTCGCTGCGAACCTCAGCGCGGAGGAGGTCGCATTCGACCTGCCGTTCGAGGGCTCGCGCCGCGAGTTCTTCACCGGGAAGGAATACACGGGCGGCACCCGCACCGTGCTTCCCGCATGGCAGTGGCTGGTCTTCGCACAAGACAGGAGATAAGGGTTGCGGACATGCGCCGGGGATGCGCGGAAACAGCGACAGGAACCCCGATAGCACCCGACGGGAATAGACAGTAAACCATCCGAGAAGCACGGGGATGCGCATGAGAAGCACAAGGATGCCCCGGGCGAAACGGGAATCGCTGGAAACCGATTTTTTGCTAACTTTACAAACGACGATATTTTGAACCGATTTTTCATGACACTCGCAGCAGCCGGACTGCTCTCCTGCACAGGGACAGGACAGTCCGCATTCGACCCCGCCTCGGTGGCAGACGCCTCGGGCGAGGTTACCCGCGTCGAACCCCTCTCGTGGTGGACGGGAATGCAGACCCCGCTCCAGTTGCTCGTCAACGGGGCCGGCATCGCGGCATACGACGTCCGCATCGAAGGCGGACAGGGCGTCGGGGTGAAGGCCCGCCACAAGGCCGACAGTCCCAATTACCTATTCGTGGACGTGGAGGTGAAGCCCGACGCGAAGCCGGGCACCTACTACCTCGTATTCTCGCAGGGGGAACGGCAGTTCAAGGTTCCCTATCAGATCGCGGCACGCGCCGAAGGCTCGGCCGCACGCAAGAGTTTCACCACGGCCGACATGATCTACCTCCTGATGCCCGACCGCTTCGCCAACGGCGATGCGTCGAACGACTCGACGCCCCACACGCGGGAGCGCGCCGACCGCAGCGCCTTCTTCGGCCGCCACGGGGGCGACCTGCAGGGGATGATCGACCACCTGGATTACATCGCAGGGCTGGGCGCCACGGCCGTATGGCCCACGCCGCTGCTGCTGGACGACGAACCCGAAGGTTCGTACCACGGCTACGCCTGCGGCGACTACTACCGCATAGACCCCCGGTTCGGCTCGAACGAACTGTATAGGGAGTTCGTAGGCAAAGCCCACGAGCACGGGCTGAAGGTGATTATGGACATCGTCACCAACCACTGCGGCACGGGCCACTGGTGGATGAAAGACCTGCCTTTCAGGGACTGGATACACCAGTTCCCCGAATACACCGGGACGAACGTCTGCTTCTCGACGAACATGGATCCCAACGCTTCGCGCTACGACCTCGACCTGCAGGAGAGCGGCTGGTTCGTGCCGTCGATGCCCGACATGAACCTCGACAATCCCTACGTGCTGCAATATTTCAAGCAATGGGCCGTGTGGTGGATCGAGTATGCCGGCCTGGACGGGTTCCGCGTCGACACCTACCCCTACAACGAGAAGGTGCCGATGAGCGAGTGGTGCGCGGCCGTACGCAGGGAATACCCCGATTTCAACATCGTGGGCGAATGCTGGACGTCGTCGATCCCGCAACTGGCATACTGGCAGGGCGGCAATCCCAACAAGGACGGCTTCGACTCGCACCTGCCGTCGATCATGGATTTCCCGCTGCAGGAGGCCATCTGCCGGGCGCTGCCCACCGACTCGCTCCGCTGGGGCGAGGGCATGACGCGCGTCTACGACTGCCTGTCGCACGATTTCGTCTACCATGACCTGTCGAAAATGATGATCTTCGTCGCCAACCACGACACCGACCGCATCGGCGACATCGTACGCGGGAACCCCGACCGGCTGAAACTCTCGATGGCGATGCTGGCCACGATGCGCGGCATCCCGCAGATATTCTCGGGCGACGAGATGATGTTCACCTCGAAAGACCTCTCGCAGGGACACGGCGGGCTGCGCGTGGATTTCCCCGGCGGCTGGGAGGGCGACGCGGTGAACCTGTTCGACCCCGCGCAGCGCGATGCGGTACAGGCGGGGCTCTTCGACTACACGCAGCGGCTCTTCCAATGGCGCAAGTCGAAGCCCGTGATCCACAACGGCCGCACGATGCACTTCCTCTCGCGCGACAACACCTACGCCTATTTCCGTTATGACGACACCGACGCGGTATTCGTCTTCATCAACAACTCGCGGGGCAAGAAACAGGTGCCGTGGTCGCACTATGCCGAGATCGCCTCGGGGCTGAGCGACGGGCGCAACGTCCTGACGGGCAAAGCCACGGAGGTGGACGATACCACCACGGTCGGCCCGCGGCAGGCGCTGATCGTAGAATTCAAACGTAAATAACAAGACCGAACCATGAAGAAAATATTTTTATATATCTGCGCGCTGCTGGCCGGTGCAGCCTGCTCGGCACAGGAGACGCTACTCTCGCCCGACGGCCGCCTCCGCCTGGAATTCAGCCTGGCGGACGGAGGCCGCCCCACCTATACGCTCGATTACAAGGAGCGCCCCGTGATCCTACCCAGCGGCATGGGGCTCGAACTGCGCGGCGAAGCTCCGAAGCTGGAATTCGGGACTGAAAGCCGCAAGGGCGAACCAGGGCGCCCGGTTTCGCTCTACGACGGGTTCACCCTCGGGCAGGTGGCCCGCAGCGAGTCCGACCAGACATGGCGTCCCGTATGGGGCGAGCAGGCCGAGATCCGCGACCACTATAACGAAATGGCCGTCACGCTGCGGCAGGCCGCGACAGGCCGCGACATGACGATCCGCTTCCGGCTCTACGACGACGGGCTCGGATTCCGCTACGAATTCCCCGAACAGGAGTCGCTGACCTATTTCGTCATCGGCGAGGAGAAAACACAGTTCGCCATGACGGGCGATCACACGGCGTTCTGGATCCCGGGCGACTACGACACGCAGGAGTACGACTACACGGAGTCGAAGCTCTCGCAGATACGGGAGCTGATGCCCGGCGCCATCACGCCCAACTCGTCGCAGACGCCCTTCTCGCCCACGGGCGTACAGACGGCCCTGCAGATGAAGAGCGACGACGGGCTCTACATCAACATCCACGAAGCGGCGCTGGTCGACTATGCGTGCATGCACCTCGACCTGGACGACCGGAATTTCATCTTCACCTCGCACCTTACGCCCGACGCACAGGGATGGAAAGGCTACATGCAGGCGCCCTGCCACACCCCGTGGCGCACGGTGACGGTCTCGGACGACGCCCGCGACATCCTCGCCTCGCATTTGATCCTGAACCTCAACGAGCCGTGCGCTTACACTGACACCTCGTGGATCAAGCCCGTGAAATACATGGGCGTATGGTGGGAAATGATCACCGGCAAGAGCGACTGGGCCTATACGCGCGACGTGCCGTCGGTACAGCTCGGCGTGACGGATTACGCCCGGTGCACGCCCAGCGGCCGCCACGGCGCCAACAACGGGAACGTGAAGCGCTACATCGACTTCGCGGCGGCACACGGGTTCGACCAGCTGCTCGTCGAAGGCTGGAACGTCGGCTGGGAGGACTGGTTCGGGCACACGAAGGATTACGTCTTCGATTTCGTGACCCCCTACCCCGATTTCGACATCGCCGCGCTGAACGAATATGCGCACGGGAAAGGCATCCGGCTGATGATGCACCACGAAACGTCGGCTTCGGTACGCAACTACGAACGCCACCTGGAAGCGGCCTACCGCCTGATGAACAAATACGGGTACAACTCGGTCAAGAGCGGGTACGTGGGCGACATCCTGCCCCGCGGCGAGCACCATTACGGGCAGTGGATGAACAACCACTACCTCTATGCCGTCCGCCGGGCCGCCGAACACAAGATCATGGTCAACGCCCACGAGGCGGTGCGCCCGACGGGCCTCTGCCGCACCTACCCCAACCTGATCGGCAACGAGTCGGCACGCGGCACGGAGTACCAGGCGTTCGGCGGCACGAAGCCCCACCATGTGACGATCCTGCCCTTCACGCGCCTGCAGGGCGGCCCGATGGACTACACGCCCGGCATCTTCGTGATGGACGTCGCGGAGGTCAACCCCGGCAACCACTCGCACGTCAACGCGACGCTCGCCAACCAGTTGGCGTTGTACGTGACGATGTACTCGCCGCTGCAAATGGCGGCAGACCTGCCCGAGCACTATGAGAAATACATGGACGCGTTCCAATTCATCAAGGACGTGGCCGTCGATTGGGAAGAGAGCCGCTACCTGCTGGCCGAGCCGGGCGACTACATCGTCGTGGCGCGCAAGGCCAAAGGCACGGGCGAGTGGTTCGTGGGCGGAGTGACGGACGAGAACCGCCGTACGGTGACGCTCCCGTTCGACTACCTCGCCCCCGGCAAGGAGTATGTGGCGACGCTCTACGCCGATGCCCCCGATGCCGATTACCAGACCAATCCGCAGGCGTATGTCATCCGCACCGGGAAGGTCAGACAACGCACGGAACTCGACGTGGAGATGGCGCGCGGCGGAGGCTTTGCAATCTCCATACGCGAGGCAACCGACGCAGACCGCAAACTCCGCAGGCTGAAATAACGGGATTTGCCGTTCGCACGGCGATCATGCCGGGGCCCACACAGCCGGCGCCGGCGCTGAACCCGTACCCCGGCACGGCCGCGGACGGCAGCAGACCGTCCGGCCTCCACTGCCAGCCGGCATGCGGCACTCGGCAATGTCCGGCAACGGAATGCCCGCACAGCCCCCCCCCTCAAAAAATCCTTTGCCCCTTGTTCCACAGGAACAGGGGCTTTTTTATGCGTATTTTTAAATTATTTTGCTATTTTTGCCCTCGGTAGCACCCAATATTCACGCTCAAAATCAAAACCATGACACTCAACGAATACCAGCAGCACGCACTCGAAACGGCAATCTATCCCGAAAACCGTCGCATCATCTACCCCACGCTCGGGCTTACGGGCGAGGCGGGCGAAGTGGCCGACAAGGTCAAAAAGGTCATCCGCGACGGCCACGAGGAGTTCACGGACGAGAAGCGGCTGGAGATCGTCAAGGAGATCGGCGACGTATTGTGGTACTGCGCGACGCTCGCCCGCGACCTGGGGTACGAACTGGACGACGTGGCGCAGATGAACGTCGACAAACTCCGCTCGCGCATGCAACGCCACATCATCTCGGGCAGCGGCGACAACCGCTAAGGACATGGAAGATTATATCTTACGGGAGATCAACAGGATCGGGGAGCTGATCGCCGCCCTGCTGAATAAAATCGGGCTGATGAGACAATCAGCCTCCCCGGAGCAGATACGGACGACGGCCAAGACGGAGCTGGCCGAGAAACTGGACATCGACATCGACACGTTGCTGGATGAGCCGGATTTCATCGGCCGGCTTACGGACGAATACGGGTTCGGCGACCAGGAACTGGACAAGTTCGCCGAACTGCTCTTCGACATGGCGGCCGCATCGGAGCAGCACGCGGAACGGCTGCGCCTCGCGGCTGCCGTCGGCAGCGCGGCGGCAGAGCGCCTCGTCCGAGGGCTCCATCGGGGTATTTCTATCCTCTGCCACATTTACCATACTGCATTATACCTGTACTTGCACGGTTTTGTCAAGTATTTACGAAAATAAACTGAAAAAAAGATAAAATTCGGGCAACAAGATACAATTCCTGTTTCATTTGTCGCCCGCTCGCCGACAAATCGACGAATCAGACCGATCGAATGACCTTCACCAGCCGCTCGGCGACCAGCTGCGCGACGCTTTCGGTCTTGGCCTCGACCATCACGCGGATGAGCGCCTCGGTGCCGGAGGGGCGCACGAGGATGCGGCCCTCGCCGCGCAGGAACTTCTCCTCGTCCGCGACGGCGGTCTTGAGCGCATCGCTCGCCATAATGGCCTCCTTCACGCCGCGGTCGTGGCTGACGACGACGTTCAGCAGCACCTGCGGGTACTGCGGGCAGTCGGCGGTGAGCACGGACGCGCTCTTGCCGGAGAGCGCAAGGATCTGCAGGAACTGGAGCGCGGAGAGCTGACCGTCGCCGGTGGTGGCGTAGTCGGTGAAGATCATGTGGCCCGACTGCTCGCCGCCGAGCTTGTAGCCGCACTCCACCATCTTTTCGAGCACATTGCGGTCGCCCACGTTGGTGCAGACGAGGTCGATGCCGTTCTTCCGGCAGAACTCGTGCAGTCCGAGG
>OGXT01001541.1_pt1 | contig 22032 bp, 21 predicted proteins | sample 1576361 | NCBI WGS metagenome assembly OGXT01 (sample SAMEA3541514, study PRJEB24748) | human gut metagenome | biome: human gut; feature: human-associated habitat; material: faeces | place: China | collected 2012 | reverse complement strand
CTGGCTCATTTGGAGCCTTTGTCGCTTTCTCTGCCCTCTATGGAATCCGTCTTTTTTCAGCTTCGGCGAACATCGGGTTGTGCTGCTCTATGGCAGCGATGACGGCACGGTGGCTGGAATTACCGCTGTCCCACCCGCGCTCAAAGTCCAGGATGTTGAAGTGCTCCATGTTGGAACATATCACCAACATTACCGATTGAAATTGCATTGTCCCCGCATCTTAGAGCGATACACTTGGTTGTACTTGGTGCGCTCTTCGTAGCTTTCAGCGTTATCTATGGCTCTGCCAATAGTTCACATGTGTGCAGTTTAGTCATAGGGGCTAAACATATGCTCCGTGTAATGAGCCTCTGCGGAATCTGCGCTTTGAAAACTGCGCGGCCAACGCTGTCGTCGGAGGTAGCTGCCCCGATACGTTCATGGACCTCGGCATAGCGATCGGCTCCGCAGTTTCTGTGGCCGGAGATGACCGCATAGACAACGGGAAAGGCCACTCAATCGTAGTCTATCACAAAACCATCGTCCGTGAATTCTATCTCGTATGGCTCGTTTAGAATCTCAACCTCCGTGTTATCTTTCAGCTCGTCCAGGTAGGCTTCTGACGTTTTGCACAGTTAAAGACATGCAGCCCGCTCTTATGAAACTATGAGCAGACCAACACTAAAGTAAATGGACAACCTCGGCGTAACGCCTGGGTTGTCCATTTTGTTTACTATTACTTACGCTGTTGGCACATTGTTAAGTTACACCAGCTGGTCGCCGCCGTCGACTACTATAAACTGGCCCTGGCAATAGCTGGACGCGTCGGAAGACAGGTAGATCACTGCTCCGTTTAGTTCGCCCGGGTTTGCTATGCGGCCTGAGGGGTTCTTGGCAATGAAATTGTCCATGTACGGTTTGACCTCGAGGAGGTCGTAAGTCATTTCAGTCGGGAAGAGACCCGGGCCGATGGCGTTGGCGGTAATGCCGTACTTCGCAAGATGTGTGCTGAGCGCCTTGGTGAGACCCACGACGCCTGCCTTGGTGGCGTTGTAAACCGGACGCTGTATCCAGTCATCCTTGTCTGCCATGATTGCGTTTACGGAGGCTATGTTGACAATCTTGCCGTAGCCGCACTCTTTCATATGCGGAACAACGTATTTGCACATCAGGAAAGGCCCACGGAGGTTTGTGTTGACGACAGTATTCCAGTCCTCGGTCTTAAGGGAGATGACATCGCCCAGGATGTTAGTGCCGGCGTTGTTGAGCAGGATGTCGATTTTACCAAACTCGGCAATGGCCTGCTCAACCGCGGCCTTGACTTCTTCTTCAACCATTACGTCGCACTTTATTGCCAGAGCACGGCGACCGGTCTCCGACTCTATTTTCTCTTTGAGAGCGACTAGGCGCTCATACCTGCGGGCGAGAAGTACTACGTCTGCGCCGTATTCTGCATATGCATACGCCGCGTCATATCCAAGCCCGGATGAGGCTCCGGTTACAACGGCAACTTTACCGGTTAGGTCAAATATGTTATTCATTGCACTTCTCCTCTCAGTCTATATTCATGGTCAGTCGGTAGTCATCATGCTTGAAGAATGCCCAGGGCAGGAACTCGTCCGCATCAACCTCTGCGAGATACTTTGCACTGCCACGCATATCGAGCGTCGCCGCAAAGCAAGCAGCAACGTTCTTGATGGGTATCTGCCCGTAGATATCGAAGGGCGAATCCACCGTCTTTATGGTGCAGTTGGTCATAAGCACAGGGTCGGTGGCGACGTTTTCAAAGTGCGAGTCGATGAGATGCACGGGTTCGAGTCCGGAACCATCAGCCTTTATGGAGTACTTGAAATGGAGGTTGTCCATAGTGCCTCCACCAAGTCCTTCCGGGCCGGGGCCTACTATATCGGCCTCGATATGCAGCAGCTCCTGATTAAATCGGGACACTGTTCCGATATACTTCTTTCCGTCGTCGAAAACCGTCGTGACGCCGAGCTTTTTAGGTTCCGCTAGACCCTCGCGGCCATATATTACGGCAAGGTCGGTGTCCATGACATAGGCAAGACCCCAGCTGCCAACGAGGTCTTTGTACTTGCACTGTACACCACAGACCAGGCCGGAGAACTGGTCGCCTTTGCTGAGCGCGAACGTGACGATCGGCTTGTCATACTCCAGCGGAGGTGGCAATATGGATTTTACCCACGCCTCGTCCACTTCGCATACCGTTATGTAATTGCGGGTGTTGGTAAAGTGAGGCGTGCTGAAATGGCGAAGCATATCTTTGGCTTCTTCTATCGTGAGCTTAATATTCATTATTGCACTCCTTTACTCAAAAAATAGGAAGGACTTTTTTCCCCAAGGCCGTGTTGAGAAGTCCTGCGATCCCGGAGTATAACAGGTATATACCGAGCACGACCAGGCCTATCGCACCTACGGTGCCGAAGGCGGAACCGAATCCTGCGTACATCGCCGAGAGAGCAAGAAATCCAACGGCTCCAGCCAATATTCCGAGCGCGGCCATCTTGCTGCCAAAATGCGCCAGCCAGCAGGCGAATAGTAGAATAATGCCACCAGCGAGATAGACCCACTTGTCGATAGAGTAACTGCTCATCATGAGCTCAGGTGTGACTTCAACGCCGTTGCTGTACATCACAAGGGCGATGATACCGCGGACGAAGTTTTGACCCATGAGGACACCGCTTAACACGGCATTTATAGTGGCGTCAACAAATTCGCCGTTTTTAAACATGAAAACTATACAGAGCAGCAGCACCGGGAAAGCGGACAGCAACCATGGCAGGGCGTAGATAATTGCGTTCGGATCTGCCTTTCCAAACATGATAGGTATTTGTGCAAAGATGAGAATGGCAATTATCATCCCACATGCAGGTATGGTTGATGCGTGTTTTTTGTCCTCCATTTAATCACGTTCCTTCAACGTATATTTCGATTATTAAACCTACACTTGTTAGCCTGAGCTCCTGCCTGAAAATTATAACTGCAAGCTGTAAAATTTGGCTAGATTTCGCATCTCGGCGTCACAGTATTCGGGATTATTCCTGAGCGCCTTGTAATATTCCCGGGCTTCGTTGCAAACATTGATTGTCACATCGCCCGCTTCAATCCCAGCCATAATTTCATCCACCGCCTGTTCAACCGAGATGCACTGAGGTGGTATTGCGTCTTCTGGCTCGCCATTTCTTGTGAAGATTGGCGTGCGTACAAAACCTGGGCAAATTGCCTGCACGGAAATGTTGTCCGGCTCCAGCTCATAGCGGAGACTCTGTGCCATCCCATAAACGGCGTGTTTCGTTGCGACATAGGAGGATTGGTACGGATTTACAGAATACCCTGCGAGTGAAGCTGTTATGAGTATATGTCCGGATTTTCTTTGCTTCATCATTGGTATTACGCCTTTGATTACAGCTATGGCTCCAAATACATTTGAGCCAAAGATGTCTTCCCACATATCCCATGTGATGTTTTCAAAGCGTGTGACTGTGCCACCGCCGGCATTGGCAAACAGGTAATCCACTCCTCCGTTTGCAATGGATATTTCTCTGGCGTATTCCTCTGCCTCTTTATAGTTGCAGAGGTCTATGAGTTTAAAGCTGATTCTATCTCCGTATTTTTCAAGCTGAGCCTTTGCGTTGTTCATGTGCTCAAGGGTGCGCCCAGAAACATATACCTTTGCTCCCTTCTCCAGCAGATATTGAGCTAACGCAAGGCCTATGCCGCTGGTTGAGCCGGTAACTATACAGACTTTATCTTTGAAATTCATGGAAGTGCCTCCCGTTACTTCAGGTTCCAGGCAGCTTCAAACGCTGGGTGGACAGCCTGGGGTACACGCTGGCCTGCGGTCTGCGCCTCGCCGAGGACAAACACATTGTTCATTCCTTCGAGTTCTCCGGCGAGAACGTTTACGGACTTCACACCGAGACTCATTACAACTGCGTCGCAGGGCAGCTCAATTTCGTATCCGGCAGTGTCCTCGAGCAGGACGCTGTCGGGACGGATTTCGACGAGCCTGTGGCCGGGCATCGTACGCACGCCGTGCTGGGCTATTAGCGACTGCTCGTCCATAAGCAGGAGTTGGAACGCACCTGCGCCCATGGCGCTGAGCATGTCAATGTTCGTGACCTCATTGCCCTTTTCCTGAAGGAACTCGGCCGTCTCCATGCCGGTGAGCCCGCCGCCGGCTACAATGACTTTCTTGCTGGTGAGCTTTACCTTCTCGTTGAGAATTTCGGGCACAGTGTAGACGTTGCCGCCGTCTATCCCCTTTATACTTGAGGGCAGAATGGGAGCAGAACCGGTACAGACAAATACGGCATAGGGATTAAGAGCCTTTATATCTTCAGCCGAGGCCTCGGTATTCAGCCTAACGTCAACTTTGAGGTTGCGGAGCTGCTTCTCCGCATAGCGGACAAAGTTACCCATCTTGTAGCGCTTGGGAGGCAGAGAAGCCAGATACATCTGTCCGCCGAGCCGTTCGCCTTTTTCAAACAGCGTTACGTCAAAGCCGCGCTCGGCGAGAACCATGGAGGCCTCCATGCCCGCAGGGCCGCCTCCGACGACTACGGCTTTGCGTCCGTTGCCGTCTTTGGCCATGTCGCTGTAGAGGGTTTCCTGACCCATGTAGGGGTTGACAGAACAGAAAGCGTGGCTTTCTCCGGTGCACAGGGTGTTGCCGGCCGTCTCAAAGCAGTACATGCAGCCAGTGCACTTGCGGATATCGTCGCCTCGGCCGGAGAGAGCCTTGACGCCCCACTCGGGGTCGGCGAGCCAGGAGCGGCCCATAGCTATAAAGTCAATGAGGCCGTCGGCCAGAGTTTTCTCACAGAACTCTGGGTCGCGGAAAACAGAGGTGGCAGATACGGGGATGGCCACATGCCTTTTTATCTCGGCCGCGAGGCCGACCTTCCAGCCTTGCTCATAGGACGTGGGCTCGACAATGGTGTTGCCGGTGAAATGCGTGCCGGAAGAGACGTTTATAAGATTAACGCCGGCTTTTTCGCAGGCAGCGGCTATTTGGGCGGTTTCCTCAACTGTCGTGCCCTTCATGATGCCCACCACATCCAGAAATTCGCTGCTGCTCAGACGTACGGAAATCGGGAAATCTTCTCCGCACGACTCCCGGATTGCGCCGATAATCTCCAGCAGGAAGCGCATACGGTTTTCAAGACTGCCTCCGTACTCGTCGGTGCGGAAGTTGTCGTTTGCGCTCAGGAATTGGTGAATGAGGTATCCGTGCCCGGCATGAAGTTCAACGCCGTCCAGTCCCGCCTTCTGCGCGCGTACGGCCGCGGCGGCAAAGTCCTTTACCAATGAACGGACTTCGTCGGCAGTTAGAGCTCTGGTCGGTTCCGGCGCAATGCGGCTCGGCACTGCCGAGGAGGAGACAAGTTCCTGTACATTCGGATTAAGTACGAGGTGGCTTTCACGACCGGGATGGTGCAGCTGTGCAAAAATTTTAGTGCCGTAGCGGTGGACACTGTCAGCGAGCTTTTTAAAGCTCGGAATAACGGCGTCGTTGGTCAGCGAGAGCTGGTCATATTCACCGACGCCGTGCAAATCATTTACACGGGTGATTTCAGTGATTATCAGGCCGGCACCGCCGCGCGCACGCTGAGTGTAGAATTCTATAAAGGCATCGGAGGCCTCACCACTATGTTCGCCTACGCCTACGCCCATAGCGGTCATTATAAGGCGGTTTTTGATTTCAAGCTTACCGATGCGCCCGGGCGCACTCAAATGTTCAAATGCCATTGTTATACCCCCTGAATAAAGCTCATGTTGTCGTATCTGGTTACAAGCAGCTTGTTGATTATTGGCTTTGCATCGAGAACCTCGGCCAGCTGGAGATCTTTCATTTCTATGTCGTTCTCGCTGAATGCGCCGCCCATGTTTTCAAACACCGGGAACGCACCCCAGGCGTCGTCCTTGGACGATTGGAGCCTGACCGTCACCTCGCCAGGTTCCCAGGTACGGTAGGTGTATTCGGCTATGTTGGTGTAGAGATTTACCCTCTTGAACACGTCATAACCGCTGCCGTCGGGCTCCATAACGGGCTGAGCATAGAAGCTCATGCCGCCGGAAACAGCCCCGGGCGCCGCGCCGGCATAGAAATTCGCCGTAGAAGGGTTGTTGTAATGGCCGAGTTTGATAGAGACATCCAGCAGCGTCACGCCGCCACGGCTTGCGGTGGCTCTTGCTCTGTCGCCGTCGCGCTCTATTTTTATGCAATCCTCGCTCTCACACAGCTTCTTGGGGAGGCCGAAGCGCTCCCTGCCGCCGAGTGTGGCCATCTCGGCTCCGGGGCCGCTGAGCAAAAACGCCACAGGGAACAGGCCGACAGTTCCGTTGTAGTTGGCGTACACACCTATCATGGCCTCGCGGTACGGCTTGGCAAACGCCGGCTTGTTAATCTCAACCACATAGCCGGACACCATCGGAAATACCGGCTCCAGCGGAGCAGGCAGCGCCTGGGATATCGCACCCAAATCGCTCATGAAAGTAAAGTAAATTCCCTTCTCGTCTCCCATGACAGAGACCGGGTTCATAACTGCCTTCTCCTTGGGGAGAATAATCTTGGCGTTTTCCATAAGCATTTCCTTTCTGATTTAATTTTTCTCAGCGCAATAAACATGTTGCAACCTGTAACGCTTGATGTTATAATTTTATCAATTCCAAAAACTATTTCAATGGACTGTAACGTTTCACAAGCACATGTTTTGTAACGCATTTAATTTATCTATATTGCACAAGGAGAGGCTTGATGGATAAACGTATTGAAGAAAACAAACGCGTCAAGAAACAGATATGCGCAGCCTTTTTTGGCCTGCTGCGCCAGAGTGACGCCGATGATGTGGACAGTATTTCCATCTCTCAGATTACCTCCAGGGCCGGTGTCTCGCGCATGGCATATTACAGGAATTTCAAAAGTAAAAACGACATTGTCAAGTATTATGTAGACGAGGTCATGTGGAGCGATATTACAGACGAGCTCGGCGATGACATCGATTTCTGGACAAACGAGTATGGCCGTGTATTCTTTTCTACAATGAAAAAGCACAGAGATACCATACTCTTGTTGGAATCACATGGCTATAGCAGCGTTTTGCTCTCGTCGTTCAACCACCACAATGAAGAAATAGCCGGCGATATGCCGTCAAACTCAATCGAGCGTTACAAGCTTTACTATGCTGCCGGCGCCTCCATGAACGCTGTGCTCGTCTGGCTGCAATCCGGGTGCAAAGAGTCTGTTGAGAGCATGGTCGACAGCTTCAGCGACTTCTGCCGCTATTTGCACGGATAGATGTAGTGCACCAGCTCTCCATATGCAGCAAGCGCTATACCCTCCCCCGGAGCCGCAGCGACGCAAAACAGCCCGGATGCTCAGGCATCCGGGCTGTTCTATGCACATACATGACCATGTATAGAAGTGCGCCCTTATTCGGGATCCTCTGAAAAGTCTACGTCATTTTGGCGTATCCTTTTGGTTCAAGGGCTACAGCGCTTCACCGCAGCCCCTATGTGAACACTGTGACGTGTGTCGGTTTATTCAAACGCTACCAGTATCCTCTTCGGCAACTTTTCACCCGTGTGTACCCGCAAATAACGGGCAGCTTGCTTTGCAAAGCGGTTGGTTTTGGTCGTGTCAAGCTCGGCAAGGGCAGATATTTTCTGCTCGCCGGTTACTGGGTCAAGCGAGAACTCACCCCAGTAGCCGTCGTTGTCGGCCTGGTAGCGGTAGGTGCCGAGTGCGACGCGCTCTATGCGGACGGCGTGCAGCTCACCGAGCTCAACGAGGTTCAGCGTCAGCTTTTCCACGGCTCGGCGGTAGGCGCGCTCTGCGGTTCGCGGGCTGGACGACTCGAACTCAATCGCCAAGTCCTCAAAGCTCGCTAACTCGCTGAGCGGCGCGACACGTCCGCAGGTCATGCAGACTGCGTTGCGCTTTTCGAGCAGCGTCTGTTCGCGGAAGCTCAGTTTTGCAAACGCCTCGCGCACCTTCTCGGCGCGGATGCCGTCACACAGCACATCAACGTAATCCCAGCTGTAGCTCGCTTCAGCGTCATTTTCCAGTGACGACGCGCTCAGCATGAGCTGGGCAATCTTCAAAAACCTTATCGCGGTTGCTTCCAAGCAGCCGCGCTTTTTTATGAACTCATCGACCGCCTCGCTCTGCGTAGAGCCGTACATAAGCGCGCCCATGCGCCGCGCGGACTTGTACTCGTCGAGGTTTGAGAACGACCCTGTCTCTTCGAGCATCCGCATACGCAACAGCGCATTCATAACGTCGTGGTGCACAAAGGTCGAAAACTGAATACCTTTGCCCGCGTCGAAGTCTTTCCAGCGCTCGAACATTGCGGCGGCGCAGGCGAGCTTGTAGTCCATGAACGGCTCCGCATCGAACGCGCGCTTTCCGAGAAATTTTCGTACAATCTCGTTGAGCCTCGGCTCGTAGCCGTAGAGAAAGCCCTCAAAGGTTTCACTTCCGTCTACCGGCGGCGCGCCGCTGCGAAAGACGTTTTCTGCCTGTTTAAGCGTCAGCATTTTTCTCTGCCTCAGCCAACAATGCGCCCTGCGTCATCTCGGCCTCATAGCTCCCGTGCGCGTAATTGGCGTCGGACAGCGCGCGCTGTAGCTTGTCCTTCGCCAGCTTGCGCATGACGTCAGCCGTCGCTTTGTTTAGCTTACCACGCCTCTGGCTCTGCAAAATGGTGTTCAGGCGGCGGTTGTAGATTGCTTTCAGCGGATGGTCGGCGGCAAGCTCGCGCTGCTCCCGTCCGCGCATTGCGCCCACTTGACGGCACGTCCTGCCTCGCTTATCTCCGGGCGCAAAGCCGCCGCAATACTTTGTGTGGCGCGCATCGAGCGTGAGGAACCAGCGTCCGCAGACGGCGCACCGGCGCGGCGCGTGACCGGCGGCAAGCCCTTCAAAGAGGTCGGAGCGCAGCAGCCCGACAAACGACACATAGCTCATGCGCCGCACAAGTCTCGGCGGCTCTCCTACAGCAACATACTGAACCGTCGCATTGGCGAGAGACATCAGGCTGTCGTCGGACGCGTCGAAGTGCGCACCAAACGCGGCGGCGAGACCGTCGGGCGTGCGTTCAACGCCGTCGTCGTTTATGCTCTCGGCCAGCGCGGTCATCGTGCGCTTGTACTCAGCGAGAGAGTACGCGAGCTGTGCGAGCACTGGTGCAATTTTGCTCAGCAGCGCGCCCTTGCGGAGGCTCGGCTCCTGCGCCGCCGCGAGCCCGTGTGTGAGCATCGCCATGTTGAGCGCGCGGACTTGTGTCACGGCTTCGGATGAAAATGCGTCGGCGATGCTCGGAGCATAGAAGTTGTAGTCCAGATGCGCAAAAGGTTCCATGTGCCTCATCGCATCAAGAACCGATGCCGCCGCACTGCGTGCACAGCTTAGAAGCTCATTCGTCACACTCATCATCCCCAGCGCGGAGATGAACTCGTTGAGCGTTTTGCACGGCTCAATAAGAGCTGCTATGACCTGATCGGCAATATTCAGCGCCTCGCAGCCGAGCGTGCCAGACGGTGTCGTGCGCCCCTCGTATGTAACTGTGTCCCGCCCAAATTCGAGCGTCAGCAGGTTGTGTTCCATCGTGTCCTCCAGCGGGAAATTTGAGGGTATTATACCACATGTCATGTTTTTTGGAAATGGCCTGTCATGCTGTTTGCCGTGTTTTTCGCGTTTTCCCCATAATATTAGTGGGGGTCACAGCCCTACTACTGCATTGGAGGAATGCGAATGATTGACTACAGCAAGATAAAACGCACAATCTCACCTGATGAGGCGGCGCGGCGCTACGGCACCGTGAAGCACGGTTTCATGCGCTGTCCGTTCCACGCGGACAGGACGCCGAGCTTGAAGCTCTACGGCGACCACTTCCACTGTTTCGGATGCGGGGCGCACGGGGATGTGATTGACCTCACGGCGGGACTGCTCGGCTGCTCAAAATCCGAGGCTGCAAGGCGGCTCGAAGCAGACTTCGGCTACGGCGACTTTGTGCCGCCACTCGGGCTGGCGGCGTGCAAGCGCGAGCTATCCCGCTGCCGTGACGCCCTCGCGCCGAAGTCACCGGGCGACGCGATTGTGGATATCTATGCCGAAGCGTGTACACTCGACGCGTGGGCCGGCTATCTGCTCGACGCGGGCGCGAGCCGGGACGAAAGGCGTCTGATCGAGCAGAAAACCGCGCGGCTGATGGAGGGTTTGCGTGGCTGAATTTCCCGAATGGTACGACGGCAAGCACGTCAACGAAGTGAAATTCTGCGAGGAGTTTCTAAAATCTCACCCGATGAAAAGCGTCAACGGCACGTTTTTCACGGTCGAGGGCCGAGTCACGGATGAGGACAAATTGAGGCGCGAGATTTACGAAATGCTTAAACCGCACTTCTCCACCGGCCTAGGCAAGCGGGTCAGCAACCTGCTCGAGGCCCTGCGGCTTGAGGCCTACGCGCCCGACCTGCCGATTCAGCGCGACCGAATCCATGTCGCCAACGGCACGTTATTCCTCGACGGTACGTTCAGCGGCGAACGCGAGTTTTGCCGCAACCGTCTCCCGGTGGCGTACAACAAAAATGCAAAGCCGCCAGAGACGTGGCTGCGCTTTCTCGGCGAGCTGCTCTACCCCGAGGACATCCCGACGCTGCAAGAGTTCATGGGTTATTGCTTCCTGCCAACGACAAAAGGCCAAAAGATGCTCATGCTGATTGGCCGCGGCGGCGAGGGCAAGAGCCGCATCGGGTTGGTACTCCGGGCGCTATTGGGCGCAAACATGGCGACGGGCAGCATCGCCAAAATTGAAAGCTCCCGCTTTGCCCGCGCGGATTTGGAACACGAGCTGGTCATGCTCGACGACGACATGAAGCTCGAAGCCCTGCCGCAGACAAACCACATAAAAGCCATCGTGACCGCAGAGCTGCCGATGGACTTAGAAAGAAAAGGCCAGCAGAGCTACCAAGGCGACTTGTACGTACGCTTCCTCGGTTTCGGCAACGGCTCGCTCAAGGCGCTCTACGACCGCAGCGAGGGATTTTTCCGACGGCAGATCATCCTGACCACCAAGCCAAAAGACGCCAATCGTGTGGACGACCCGTTCATCGCCGAGAAAATGTGCGACGAGGCCGAGGGCATTTTCCTCTGGTGCCTCGAAGGACTGCGGCGGCTGATTGCAAACGACTACCGTTTCACGCTCAGCGAGCGCGCCCGCGAGAACATGGCCGAGGCGGTGAGCGACGGCAACAACGCGGTGGACTTTATGAAGTCCGAGGGTTACATACGCCTCAAAGCCGATGCCAAAGCCAGCAGCCGGGACGTGTACAATGTGTACAAGCTCTGGTGTGAGGACAATGTCCTGCACCCGCTGTCACCTCGGAGCTTGAGCGCACATCTCAACGAGAACCAGCGGGAGTACAGCATCGAGCCGACAAACAACCTCTATCTTCCCGGAGGGCGGCGGGTGCGAGGCTACATCGGCATTGAAGTTTTACAGCGAGTAAGTTGAAAACAAGCGTACGATTCGTACGAAGCGTACGAAACCGCGCCGCGCAAGGCCTGCAATCGCTGCCCGCGTACACATCGTACGCATCGTACGGATAATTTTGAGTTCACACAGCAAAATTTAAGGAGGTAATAACCATAGATAAAACCCGCGAACAGTTATTGGAACAAAGCGCAGATTTTGAACGGAAATTACGCCAAACTAAGCATCGCTACCAGCGTATCGAGCAGCAGATTAAGTATTTGCAAGACGGCGAACGCAAGAAACGAACGCGACGGCTCATCATTAAGGGTGCTGTCGTGGAGCACATCGCGCCAGCCGTCAAAGAAATGGGTGAACGCGAGTTTTATGAACTGGCCGAACGAATCTTTGACCTACCCGAAGTCAAGACCCTATTGCCTAAGGCTGGTGACTGATTGGCGCTTTACCACTTCCACGTCGGGCAGATTAAGCGCAGCGCCGGGCGGTCGGCGGTGGAGTGTGCCGCCTATCGCGCTGGTGAGAAGCTTTACAGCGAGTATTACGGTCAATTCAGCGACTACACACGCAAGGGCGGCGTGATGCACACGGAAATCCTGCTTCCACCGCACACACCGCGGGAGTATGGTGACCGGCAGACGCTCTGGAACGCGGTCGAGGACGCTGAGCGCAACAAAAATGCGCAACTCGCGTATAGCTTCGACATCGCACTGCAGAATGAGTTTTCAATCGTGGAAAACATCGCCCTCGCACGGCAATTTTTGCTGGATAACTTCGTCTCGCGTGGCATGATTGCAGACTTTGCCGTCCACCAGCCGGACAAAAAAGACGGCGGCATCACAAACCCGCATTTCCATGTGCTCTGTCCCATTCGTCCGCTCAACCCTGACGGCACATGGGGCGCAAAACAGCGGCGTGTCTACCGCGCCAATGGCAAATTCGACGCCGTGCCAACCACGGACTGGGGCAAACCCGAGACGCTTGAAGCGTGGCGCGAGGCGTGGGCGGCGCTGTGCAACACCAAGTTCGAGGAAAAGGGCTTACCGTGCCGCATCGACCACCGCTCCTACGAGCGGCAGGGCGTGGAGCAAATTCCGACGGTTCACGAGGGCGTGGCCGTGCGGCAGATGGAGGCCAGGGGTATCGTGACCAACAAAGGTGAGCACAATCGCTGGATAAAGTCCGCGAACACGATGCTGCGGACGCTGGGAGAACGAATCAAGACGTTGGTGGACTGGCTTAGCGACACGCGTGCGAAGCTGGACAAACCGTATTCGCCATCGCTCGGAAAGCTGCTCTCCGACTACTACGACGCGCGCAACGCCGCCGCGTGGAGTAACAAGGCCAAGGTTGGCAACCTAAAACGCCTCACAAGCGCCATAGCGTATTTGGAGGAGAAAGATTTACATACGCTTGATGACCTTGAATCCCGTTTGGCTTCGCTTCATGCGGCTCTCGATAAGGCGAAAGCCGCGCTTGACGCCAACAAAAAGCGGTCGAAAGAGCTGCGCGAGCTGCTCAGGTACACCAAGCAGTACGAACATTTCAAGCCATTACATGACCAGCTCAATGCCATCAAGTGGAAATCCAAACGCGAGCAGTTCAAGGCCGAGCACGAGAGCGAGCTGCGTCAATTCTATCTCGCCCGCCGAAAGCTGCCTGACAGCATCCACACAGCCGAGTGGCAGCACGAGCTTGCAAAGCTGGGACGTGAGAACGATACCGCTTACACCAAATACAAAGCCCTCCGCGCCGAGCTGGCCAAACTGCTGGACGTGAAATATTGCGTCGACTGTGCGCTGAGCGCGAGGGAGGCCAAAGGTCGCGAAACGCGACCTTTGACACAGGAGCTATAAATTGCATCATGTCAAATCTTCTGTGAAAGGAGGCGGGTCTATGGCAAATGCCGATTTTGAAAGGTTGACGGATTTTCTAAGCCGTATGATTGAAAAATACGGTGATGAAATTGACCTTCCAAATGAAGCGAATTATGAAGAAACTAAAGACGAAACTACATTGACGAAACTCAAGAAGGCATGTTAAAATGGTGTTGGGACACTTTATCACTTGTTATTTGCTCAATATTATGAATCACTGGAGGTGGCGTATGAAAACAGCCTGTTACATATATACAAGGGTTTCGACTGCCATGCAGGTAGACGGTTACAGTTTGGACGCCCAGAAGGACAAGCTGCGAAAATACGCCGCCTTTCAGGACTACTATGTCGCAGGCGAATACTCTGACGAAGGTAAGTCTGGCAAGAGCGTAGATGGGCGACCGGAATTTATGCGTATGCTGCGCGACATTGAAGAGGGCAAAGACCGCATATCGTATGTCCTCGTTTTTAAGCTGTCCCGCTTTGGCAGGAATGCCGCCGATGTGCTCACGTCTCTTCAGCGCATGCAGGATTTTGGCGTCAATCTAATTTGCGTTGAGGACGGTATAGACAGTTCCAAGGACTCCGGTAAACTTATGATTTCCGTCCTCTCTGCGGTAGCTGAGATTGAGCGCGAAAACATCCTTGTTCAGACTATGGAGGGACGCCGTCAAAAAGCTCGCGAGGGCAAATGGAACGGCGGCTTTGCCCCATACGGGTACAAATTAGTTGATGGGCAGCTTCAAATTGCCGAGGATGAGGCTGAAATAATCAAGCTGATATTTGACAAATATATTCATACCAGCCTTGGTGCGAACGGCATAGCTTCATGGCTTAACCAGCACGGCTACAAAAAGAAGAAACGTCAAAACAATACTCTCAGCTCATTCTCAGCTTCTTTTGTAAAAGGCGTTCTTGACAACCCCGTATACTGTGGCAAGCTGGCCTACGGGCGGCGCAAAAACGAAAAGATACCCGGTAAAAGGGACAGCCACATTGTGAAGCAACCGGATTATATGCTCTATGACGGTATCCATGAGGCTATAATATCCGAAGCTGATTGGAAGGAAGCCCATAATAAACGGCGTGAATCAGGTTTTAAACGCGAAAAAGTGCACAGCCTCGATCACGAACATATACTTTCCGGCATACTCCGCTGCCCTGTATGCGGCGCCGGCATGTATGGCAATGTCAATCGCAAGAAGAAACCGGACGGTTCTTCATACAGGGATTACTTCTACTACGTTTGCAAACACAGACGTGAGGTGGACGAGCATCTTTGCGATTATCGTCGTCAATGGAGCGAGGACAAGGTAAACAAAGCTGTAGAAGAAGTCATAATCAAGCTGGTTCAAAACCCCAAATTTGAAGCTGCGATACGCGAAAAAATAAACGCCCGCATTGATACGAGCGAAATTGAAGATGAAATTGCGACACTCAAAAAGCAGCAGCGTCAAGTCCTTGCTTCCAAAGACCGCCTCTCACAGCAGATTGACACGCTCGATATAGACGACCGGCAGTTTGAGCGCAAATATCAGGATATGCAAATGCGTCTTGATGCATTATACAATGAGCTTGACAGTATAGAGGATGCTATCTCCGAAGCTGAACAACGAATTGACAATATTCGCCGGCAAAAAATCAATGGTGAAAACGTCTACAAATATTTGCTTTGCCTTGACAGACTGTATGATAAATTCACCGACGCAGAGAAAAAAGAGTTTATATCCAGCTTCGTTGAGAGCGTGGAAATATATGAATCTGAGCTCTCAGACGGCCGCTTCCTCAAGCGCATACGCTTTCGCTTCCCTGTGTATTTTAAGGGCAAAGAAGTGCAGGAAATCAGTTGGGACGAAGACACAACAGTCGAGACGGTTGCCTTACTTTCCAAGGGCGAAATCGACTCCAAGAAAGTGCGTGTGGAGTTCTCGCTGGAGGATATGGATATGTCCGGGTTCCAGAAAGGCGCAACTTATCAGGAAATAAAAGACTATGTACTTGAGCATACCGGCTTGAAAGTCAGTACCCTGTACATCGCACAGATGAAGCAAAAATACGGCATCATCGAGCGCAAGAGCTACAACAAACCGAAGTCGGTAGACACCAGACAGCCCCAGTGCCCACCGGAAAAGGAAGCGGCGATCACGGAGGCATTGAAGTATTTTGGGATGATAAAATAATTATTGATCGATTTATATATCGGAGGAACGCTGAATGGGTGCAGATGACATTGCAAAAATAGAATTGCCTTTAGCTCCGACACCAGATATTATGGAGTTACTTATTAAAGCAAAGCATTTTCTGGAACATGCTATGATTCATGCTCAAACGGGAAATAGCTTTGACTCTATGATAGCTATACACAGTTTGGATAACTCAATAGAATATCTATTAAGGATTTTAATTAAACATCTTGAAATAGAAGAAAAAACAGGAAAAACAATTAATACGCCAGAATTGATGGCATTATTTAGCGAAGTCGATAAATTCCTAAAGGAATATACACAACTAAATGGAAAGGGTATCGGATTACCTTTTGAAAATGAAATTAGACAGCTCAGAGTACTTCGAAACAATGTGCAACACGGGCTTATATTGCCGATTAGTGAGTTAAGGGCTTTTATTAATTATGGTGAACGTTTTTTTGCGAAAATCTTAAGCAAGGTTTTTGGTTTAACTCCGCAGGAAATAGCATATTCAACATTAATTGAAAATGAAGAGATTAAGGCACACTTAGTCACAGCAGAAGCAAAGATTGCTGAAGGGCATTTTCTGCCTGCTATCGTTGCCTGTAGAGATGCATTTGAATTGGCGGATTTCTTACTTCACCAAAATTCGCACCACTATAACAAAATGGCTTTATTGCCGTACCTTAAACAGGACTCAATGGAATTATACTGGTATATTCAGAGTCTTGAACAGGAAATCTCAATTTTAGGGACGAACATCAATTCTTCTGACTATCGTTTATATCGGAGATATATTGATCATATTCCAGGTGAATATAGAGCAGAAAAGTCCGGTTACGCAGTAATGCAACGAGAATGGGAAAAGAGGGATGCTGATTTTTGCTATGCGTTTGTTGCCCAGACGATTTTATATTGGCAGCTAACTCAAGAACGGCCGCTGTATGAAGTAGATATGTCAAAATATCCGTCTCTCAGACATGATAAAAAAATTTCTGGAGTCAGTATACCAGAGATTTATCCAGAGAAAACATACATATGCTTTACAAATGATGGAATAGGCGAACTTGTATTTATTGAAAACGATACGAAAGAAAAACTTCAGAAATTATTGTGTGGTCATATATATACTTTCGAAAATATAATTACTAATGAAAAGCCCTCGGCCGTATTTAGAGAATATAAAGAATACATAGTTATCGATGCATTTGATTTTAACTTGATATTAAATAATGGATCACTTTGGGAATTCATGTTGTATTATCGTGTAATTCCATTTACGACTACCTCGGACATGGACAAACATATCGATATAGATCATATTTCAGAATATGATCCTCAAGATGCTGAGGAAGAAATGTTTAAGAGTATCGTTAAGGAATTTGGACCGATTGATACAGTTGAGAAAGCATTTGAGTTGAAAAACCAGCTTAGCTCAGAAACATTTAATTCTGTATATGCTAAAGGAGCATATTCGTCTAAACTGATTGATATATTGCGTCAAAACGAAGAAAATTTAGAAGTAAACAGTTGACTGTAATGCCGCCTGTGGGAGAATCCTGCGGGCGGTCTCTTTTGTATTCGCAAGAAGTTGCGAATACTCATCAAGAAATAGATATATATTATTGACTATGTGGCCAATAAGATGTATAATAATACCATGCAGTTACAGTGGTGAATTGAGAAAGAGAGAATTATGAAAATTAGTTATAAAAAGCTGTGGATACGGCTGATTGAAAAGGAAATCTCACCGGCAAAGCTTCGGAAAGATCTAAATATTGCTACAGGAACCATGACTAAATTGCGAAAAAATGAAGAAGTGGCGCTTTCCGTATTGCTGCGTATCTGCGAATATCTGGACTGTAATATCGGGGATATCTGCGATGCTGTTAAAGTTGAAAAATGGTAAAGAGGTATTGCAAATGCCATTTTGCAAAAATTGTGGCCAAGAAATGCCGGAAGATGCAAAGTTTTGTGCTGGGTGCGGTACGCCAACCGAAATTAGTACAAACACTGAACGGATGTTTACATTTGAAGGTGAAATACATAAATGCCCGAATTGCGGCGAAGTATTAAAATCTTTTCATCTGAATTGCCCCGCTTGTGGTTATGAATTGCGTGGAGCAAAAGCGTCCAATGCGGTAAGGGAATTTGCTCTGAAATTAGAGGCCATTGAATCACGGCGGGAATATGAGAAACCCCGTGGCCTGTTTGCTGCGGCAGAAGCGCAACAGAGAGTATCAAAGACAGATGAACAGAAAATTAGTTTGATAAAGAGCTTTTCTGTCCCCAACACAAAAGAGGATATGCTTGAATTTATGATTCTTGCAACCTCAAGCATGAATATGCGTACATACGACTCTACTAATACAAGCGTCTCTAAGAGTGAAAAGGAAATCAATGCAGCGTGGTTTTCAAAGGTTCAGCAGGTATATGAAAAAGCCAAAAGAAGCTACGCTACAGATAGCATCTTCGCAGAAATTCAGGCGCTTTATGATAGCTGCAATGCAGAAATTAAAAAATCTAAGAAAAAAGGCATTATTAAATGGGGACTTATGTTCGGGTGGATGCCCATTCTCTTTGCGGTAATTTTCATATGGATTGGAATCTATTCTCCAATTTCTGAGAAAAAAGAAGTTGCCAGATTAGAAGCAATTGTAGTCGAAATAGAGTCTCAACTTGAAAGAGGCGAATACAAGTATGCGCTAATGAATGCAGATACATTAGTATATAGCGGAGCTATTCGAAACGAAGAGCAAGAACGTCAATGGGTGGTCAAACGAGAGTATTGGATTGATAAAATTATCGAAGAAGCTGCGGACGATGGTATAATTCTTGAACGCCCTGCAGAAAACGGCGAAAATGACTCCACCGATTCTACCGGCAGCTTCAAAGATGGTATGCAGTCCAGTTTGGATGCCGCCAAAGAAAATATTGATGAGTTTAACCGAATATTGAATGGTGATGAACCAAGCGATAGCGATGCAAAAGAGTAGGAGGGATTGATATGGGATTGTTTGATAAGAATAACCGCAAAGGCGGCTTTATGGATGAAATCCGTTGCGATGAACCATCATATCTAATTTGGAAATGGCATCCTGCTGGATCTCAATCCGAAAATAATAACCGAGAAAACGCCATTCGCTGGGGCTCTTCGCTCCGTGTAAAGGATGGCGAAGTTGCAGTCTTTGTATATAACCAGAAGAACGGTGTGATGCAGGACTACATAGAGGGACCCTACGACGAAATTATCAAAACAGAAAACCTGCCGGTTTTAGCAAGTATTATCGGCTTGGCTTATGACGGCGGCACACCGTTTCAGGCAGAAGTTTACTTTATCAATCTTGCGCAAATAATTCAGGTAAAGTTTGGCGTTCCGTTCTTTGACATATATGACCCCCGGTTTGCGGACTTTGGAGTACCTGTGTCGGTCAGAGGTACGATTAGCTTTCGCATTGCTGATTATAGAGAGTTTATCAAGCTCCATAGGCTGAATAGCTTCCGCCTTGACGATTTTCAAAAGCAAATTCGGGACACAGTGTGCCGCTATGTAAAGGATGCAGTTGCCAACGCTCCTGCCGCAAACAACATACCTGTCATACAAATCGAAACCAAAACGGCGCAGATCAACGATGCGGTGGAATATGACATCGGCGAGCGGTTGAAAGAAAATTTTGGCGTTTTGGTATCCGGCGTGGATATTGGAGCCATTGAGATCGACAAGACCAGTGAGGGCTACCGACAGTTGATGGCTGTCACAAAGGATATTGCCGCAACCAGGATCGAAGCCGAGACACGGGATTATGTGGAGCGTTTGCGTATCCAGCGTGAAGAAGGCCAGTATGCCGTCCACAAGCAGACACAAACAGCCAACATCGGTGCCTTCCAAGTGGAGAAGCAGGCCGAGGTTGGCCTTGCAGGTGCGCAGGCTCTTGGCCAAATGGGTGCCAATGGCGCCGGTGATGTGAATTTGAGCGGTGGAGGAGATGGCTTTAATATGGCCGCTATGATGGCCAGTATGGCTGTCGGCGGCGCTGTCGGTCAGAATATCGCCGGAGCCATGAACAATATGATGGGCGGAATCAATCAGCAGACAGCCCCCGGTGCCGTACCCCCTACCATCCCTACCGCAGCATATCATGTAGCAGTCAATGGACAGGCTGCAGGGCCGTTCGCACTGTCCACTCTTGCACAGATGACCGCAAACGGGCAGCTGACCGGGGATAGTTTGGTATGGAAAAATGGTATGGCACAGTGGGAAAAAGCAATAGCGGTAGGTGAGCTGAAAGGTTTATTTAGCAAGATGCCACCGATTCCTGAAGAATGAAGGAGAGCAAAGACATGATTAAATGTTCAAAGTGCGGAGCAGAGTTGTCCGATGACACAAAATTTTGCTCATACTGCGGTAACAAGATCGAAGCGACAACATCTTTGGCAGACAAAGCTAAAGGCAAAGCATCTGAAAAACGGAACAGGTTAAGTACATACGGAAAAATTACTACAATTGCAATTATTGCGTTTGCCCTGCTATGCATTCTGGCATTCTTGTTTGGAAAGACAGCCGCCGCTGTTATTGCAATTTTGCAAATTGTTTTGACCGTGGCTGCGGTGCTTATGAAGAAGCAGGTTATCAAGGCGCCTCAGAGCTGGCTTCATATCGTTGCGCTTGTCCTTGCTGTGATTCTTTCAGTGCCTTATGTGAGCCTGTTTGCCACGGATTATGGTAATGCCGAGAATTTTGCATGGTCCGACATTTTGCTTGCAGATGTTATTCCTGAGCCGAAATCTCATTTTGGAGAGATTTTATCAAACTCTGATGAGTACCTGTCTTTGTACGTGTATAAAACCAGCGCAGGAGATTACAGCAAATATGTTGATGCCTGCAAGGAAAAGGGATTTACGGTTGAAGCGGAGCAGTCAGATCTGTCTTATTACGCCTATAATGCTGATGGGTATAAATTGTCACTGTATTATGATGAAAATGACAGCAAAATGAGTATCAGCGTAGATGCTGCCAAGGAATATGGAGCACTCGTGTGGCCCGACAGTGAAATTGCGAGTATGCTTCCTGTCCCCAAATCGACAACGGGAGAAATTACTCAGGATGACGAAAAAGGGTTTGCAGCCTATGTAAGCAACACTCCGATTGAAGATTTTAACGCTTATGTGGTAGCGTGTTCTGATGCAGGATTTAATATTGATTCTAGCGATTACGACGAATCCTATTCCGCCAAAAACAGCGAAGGCTATAAGCTGTCTGTATCATATCAAGGCAATGGCGTGATTTTTATTTCAGTAGACGAGCCAGAGTATGCGGTATCTGTAGAAATCGAATGTGTGGAAAATCTCCTGTTCAGTAGATACGATGTAGATGTGTATATTGATGATTCCATGCAAGGGACTATCAGCCACGGGACTACCGAAACCTATAACCTGAATCTGACCAAAGGCGTTTACGAGATTAAATTTGTGAGCGCAGAGGATGATGAGGTAACAGGTGCGGTTTCTATAGACATTCATCAGGATGAATCACTCAAATACAAGATTTCCTGCACCAGTTCAAAAATCAATGTGGAAACTATTCAAGGCACTGTCTCAGAGCACGGTAAAGATGAGGCTGCTATGCCCAAGTCTGCATCCTCGTACAAATATGAAAACTATACTGATGTGCAAACGGAACTTGCAGAGGCTGGATTTACCAATATTTCCTTTGAAATTCTATATGATATTGTTTTTGGGTGGACAGAAGAAGGTGAAGTAGACAGCGTATCTGTTGGTGGAAAAACCGAGTTTGCGCAGGGCGATATATTTAAAAAAGATGTAGCCATTGTGATTACATATCACATGCCAGAGGAAGATGACCCTAACAAACCTGTTGAAAGTGAAACGCCAAACTCCACAACAGGATCTACCACTGAACCAGCAGAAAATCTTACCGTAGAGAATTGTCCTGATCTTGCGGCACTTTTATCATTGCGAGATCCGGGTGATCCGTCTGTTTTGACATTTGCCATCAAATACAGCGGTCAAGTTATCGAATTTGACGGATGTGTAATGAATATGCAACATCATGGTAATTTCGATACACGTTGGGATGTTTTACTTGGTGCAGGCGATTACGATGAAAACCGTGCATTGGGTCCGAATTTCCGCTTAACAGATGTTAACTTCTATGATATGAATGTTTCAGGAGGCGACAGCGTGTATGCAGGGTTAAATGTACACATTGTCGCAGAAGTTGGCGACTACAATTCTAACTCCCAACTGTTTGAATTGAAGATTATAAGTATGAGCATTAGGAACTGACGGCATTACAAAAAGTCCCGCAGATTTTCCTCTCTCTTTTGAGGGGAGATCTGCGGGATTTTTATTTTCGGAGATTGTGAAATATTCAAGGCGGAACAGGTTTGTATATGCACAGGCGAGAGACTTCTTCAAATTATGTGTAAACCTCCTGAGTGGTGTAAAATAGAAGCATCA
>OGXT01001532.1_pt1 | contig 22145 bp, 29 predicted proteins | sample 1576361 | NCBI WGS metagenome assembly OGXT01 (sample SAMEA3541514, study PRJEB24748) | human gut metagenome | biome: human gut; feature: human-associated habitat; material: faeces | place: China | collected 2012 | reverse complement strand
ATTTTGAGGCTATCTTCCATCAGGTCAGAAATCAATGCGACCTGATATGGTTAGAAAATCTAAACCTTCGAGGCGGCTTCAAAAAAGACATCCTGGCCTATATTCAGGAGAAATACCCTGACCTCATGCCGCTGTACAACGCAATCTATACCAGAGGAGACAGGGGCTATTTCCGGGAGTTGGAGGAGCGGGCAGAGCGCCTTGCGAGAGAATATGATTGTCCCTTTGTGGACAACGAACTCCCCTACGGCCGGGCAGAGCCGGGACATCCGGTCATCGTGGATTACTTTTATCACGAGGAAGTGCGCGGCTCGGAGAACACCGGCCTCAGGAATCGGTGAACCCCCTTGGCGCAAAGTGAACCCCCTGACGCCCAAAGGGGGTTCATTTGTATCACAATTAGGGTCATTTGCCAACTACATCCTGATCTACATTCGCTGAGATGGCTGCCGCATCTTCAGGAACGACGGTGGGCATGGCTGTCGGAACTGGCGTTTGTGTTGCCGACGGTGTTGCTGTGTTATCACTGCTACAGCCGGTCAGCATGGATAGCATCAAAGCGCCAACCAAAGCTGCTGAGATCATGCGCATTTTCTTGCTCATTTTGTTTCCTCCAGTGTGCCCGATTTCGCTCAGAACTGATCTGCCCATTCAGCCAATTCAGCTTTGCTGACATTGCCCTTGAATATCCGCCCCTCAAGCAGGTTGGAAGCCGGGCAGCTGGGCTTCAGTGCTTCGGTTGTCTTTCCCATGCCGCTGCCACCTGATGTGGCGAAGGGAATAATGGTTTTCCCAGCAAGGTCATACTGCTCGAGAAAGGTATTGATGATGGTAGGTGCAATATACCACCAGATCGGGAAACCAACAAAAATGACGTCGTATACAGCCATATTGTCGCAGACAGTTTTCACGGCGGGACGGGATGCAGGATTCTTCATCTCGATGGAGCTACGAGAGTTTTCATTGCGCCAGTCGAGATCGGTATGGGTATATCGAACAGCAGGGACTATCTCAAATAGATCAGCCCCGATGGCATCAGCAAGGTTTGCAGCAACCTTGGCCGTGATGCCGCTCGCAGAAAAATACGCAACCAGCTTTCTGCTCATATCAAATACTCCTCTTGAAATGCAGATATTATCTTCTTTATTTATTATACCACTGTTTGATTTTTCCTGCTGTATATTAACGGTAAAAAGAGTCTACAAAGCAATTTTGTCAGCGATGAAAGACAATCTTAACGAGCTTACAAACGGTTTGATTGCTTCTCGCGGGTAAAACTTTGTGGGACTTGAAGGCTTGTTCTCTGCTGGTCAAACAATTCCGCAAGTCCAACAGTGCCTTCAGGTATCCAGCGCGATACCCGTATAGGAAGCGATCGTTCCCGTTACAGTCCAAGACTATCATCCTGTTATAGCCCAAGGTCATCATCCTCGTCCTCAACGGCAGTGAAGGCGTCCTGTGCCCTGCGCTTGCCGCCCAGGGGTTCATCGTCGCGGATCTTCTGGATATTGTTCAAACCGGCGCCGATACCACGGTTCCCCTGATTGTTGTAGGCAAAGAAATTCAGGTCAACACGTCCCCAGCAGCCGGAATAGAGTTCCGTGCTGTCCAGAATGGGCTGAACCTGCCGATCCACCAGTCCCGGCTGGCTCTTGCTGGAGCAGTTGAGCACATAGCACCCTTTACACTCGGGGCCATACTCACCACCGTTGGGCATTTCGCCATCGCCGTCGTGCAGCGGCAGCTTCAGCTTCTCCGGCACCTTGCCGCTAAACAGCGCTGCGCTGGCCAATCGGGCAGCCTCACATGCAGCCTTAATGGCTTTGATGGTGGCTGTGTCAGACTTGGGGATCAGCAGGCAGGCGCTGTACTTGGGGTCCTGCCCTTCCATCTGGCGGGGCTTGAACACATTCAGGTAGGAAAGTCGAACCGTTCCGGTAACGACCTGAGTTGCAGAATTGATAGCCATTAAAATTTCCTCCGTTTCTATTTTTCAATTTCGTCTTTGAGCATCCTGATAATTCTGGGAATCCTCGCGTAAAACTGGTTCAGCCGCGCCTCCGACGGTATCTTCCTGCAATGCGGATGAAGGCGCTGGTACATGGTTTTTGCTTCATCATTTTTCGGGATCAGCGCCCGGTAGTTCCCGGCCAGCTCAGGACTTTGAAGGTAGGCAATCAAATTCTCGAACATCCTGCGCCTGTCTTTTCCATACCGGGTCATCCGGACAAAGGCTTCCCACCATCCCACAGTAGTGTGCGGAAGATACGCCAGCTCGAGTCCAAGGCTCCAGTTCGGCCCATGAATGATCTCTCTGGGCATCAGCCTTCGTCCTCCTCCCTGAATGCTTCAAACACCGCGGCCGCCGTATTGAGCGCCGGCCGTTTGTCGCTCTCCTTTGCCAGCACAGGTTTGCCAGCGGGCTTCATGAGCAGTTCGCCAAGCAGATCGGACAGGTTTTTCACCCCGACGATTTCCTCCAGCTCTCCAAGCCCCTTGAGCTTTGTTACACGGTCGGATGTAAATCCCGCCATGTCCAGCAGTTCGATGGCCTTCGCTTCGTCCGTGATGACACGGTTGCTCCGCCCCTCCACGACCTTGTATCCGGGGAACCTCGCGCCGTGGTTCACCGCCTGATCCAGCGCGTAGTCCTTAACGGCCTTCGCCCATTTCACCAGCCCGTCCACATTGGTCAGTATCTCGCTGATCTCTTCCGGACTTAGTGCAGCCGGCTTGCGTTCCGAATGATCGGGTTCGCTGAAGCGCAGCTTTGCGATCTCCAGCTGCATCTGTGCGTGCGCCCGGCATATTGTTCTGGCCCGGCACCAACGGCAGTGCTCGCCGGGAGTGTAGTCCCCCGCGCCTTTTGCAGCCATTTCCGCTCGCGGCCTCACCATCGTTTCCGCCCATTCATACAGCGCGGCCACCGTCATGGATTCGTTTGTGGTATTGTCCAGTCTCGGTTGGATGATGTGCATCATCACCCGATCAATGTCGTATAGCAGTGCGAAGGCCTGCAGCGCTCCCAGCGCGTACAGCCGAATCTGCGGATTTTCCACCGCGTCCACCGGCACACCCTTTCCGTACTTCAAATCGAAGATCTGCATCTGCCCATCCGCAATCAGGATGCAGTCCGCCGTGCCAAAGCCGTTGGGCACCCACTTAGAGAAGTCCACGCGCTCCTCCTTGAGCAGCAGCGCGTCCGGCGTCGCGGTTCTGGCTTCGGTCAGCCGTTCCAGGATGTAGTCCGTGTACACGCCCACATGTTCCTCCATTACGGGCTTGTAGAGGGGATTCCGTTTGAGCCTCAGGCTTGTCGCCACTTTCTTTCCCGCCAGCAGACGTTCCAGATGTTCCTCGGCGATGGCGTGCGCAAGGGTACCCTCTGCAGCCGCTTCGCTTCCGGGCGGTTCCGGAAGCTCTGCCTCCCATCTGGCGCTGGGTGTGCAGGCAAGCCACCTGTGCGCGCTGCTCGCTCCCAGAATCGCGTGTTTACTCGGTGGCATCGCCTCTGGCCTCCTTCAGCACGTCGGCATAGTGCGACGCATCCAATCCGGGAAAGTTTTCAGCACCATGGGCGGCCAAAATCTTTTTAACGGCCGCTATGCCCTTGGCCTTGCGCAGATCATTGAGAACCGCTCGTACTTCTTCGGCTGTGGGGCCCTCGGGTACCGCAGCCGCCTGAGTTGGTTCCTGTTTCTCCTCGGCAAGCGCAGCCTCAGCCGTGTCCGCTGCAAGCGCGTCCTTCAGTTCGCGCATCGTTTCATGAAATTTCTGGTTGCGGGTGCAGTCCGGCACGTCGCAGCACTCACAGTTGTTCGACGCGTCAATCACGGTGTGGGTGTACATTTGCTCGATCTTTTCGTTGAGCTCCTCAATGGTCTGTGCTTCCAGTGTCAATCGGAACATTTTCCATACCTCCCTGTAAAATTCTAAGGACCGGGGCTTTGAAAATCCGTAAATTCCTGCCCCGCCACACATGGGGCAGCTGCAGCCTGCCTTCTCTGGCCGCCAGGTTGTATGTGTAAGCCCGACCGCCGATGATCTTGGACAGTTCGGTGGGGCTGATGGTCTCGCCCGGCTGGTCGTTCAGGTAGGCAATGCGCTCAACGTGCGTCATGACGAACCGACTCCCTTCTAGTTCTCATCAAAAAACTTCTGAGGAGGCAGGGCCAATGCTTTGCACATGCACAGATATTCTTCGACTGTCAGCTTCCGTTTTCCAGAAAGAATCAACGACAGCTTGCTTTCGGATACCTTCATGCTTAAAGCCACCTGCTTGCGGCTCACACCCTGCTCATCCATGTACTTCCGAATTTTCTGATACATCGGCTTGAACGCTCTTATCCCTCCTTTTTGCTTCGATTTTTCAGAAGTTATGATAACAATACATCTATTTTCCAGAAGTGTCAAGATATAATTTCTATTTTTCAGAATATTTTTCTTGACAAAATCGAAACTTCTTATATACTGAAATCGAAGGTGGTGAAAATATTGATAGGAAAACGCATTAGGAACCGCCGTAAGCAAGAACGCATCACCCAAAAGGAATTGGGCGCTTTCGTTGGTAAGGGCGAGTCTACCGTTTCCGAATGGGAATCCGAAAAACGCAGCCCTGATGTAGACTTACTTCCCCAGATAGCTCGCGCTTTGCACACCTCGGTTGCCTATCTGATGGGCTGGACAGACCAGCCGGATTCCGTGGATACTGTACCTGAGACTACACCGCTTCCCGATTCCATACGAATACCGCTGCTTGGCACTATCGCCTGCGGCACGCCTGTTCTCGCGGAAGAAAACATCGAAGAATGGGTAGAAGCCCCTGCGTATACGCGGGCACAGTTTGCTCTGCGCTGCCGGGGTGACAGCATGAAGGATGCCCGCATTCTGGACGGCGATCTTGTTTGTATCCGTCAGCAGGAGGATGTAGAGGACGGGCAAGTCGCCGCAGTGCTCATTGACGATGAAGCCACACTCAAGCGTGTTTATCATCTTCCCAATGGCGGGATCGTTCTGCAGGCCGCAAACAGCACCTATCCACCCATCACTGTCGGCGGGGTGGACGAAACGCGGCAAGTTCGTATTCTTGGACTGGCAACTTACTTCATCAGCAAGGTGATGTAGGGCGTGAAAACCGAGCCTACTGAACAGTTGTATCCTGCGGAAGTGGAAAGGGAGCGATGAGGAGGGGCCTTGTGAGTGTTAAGGAAATCGCCACCCGAATATTCTGGGGCATCCCCTATGCAATCGGTATTGCTGTTATTATGCTGACTCTGGCAAGCTGCGTACTTCTCGGAGGGCCGGAACCCGTTATGCTGGTTGCACGGAAGGCTCTCGAGGTCGGCACGAATTATCCTATACCTGTTTATGGAGGGGTTGTTTTACTCGTGGTGTGGTACTTCTTTGCGGACAGGTATTTCAAGCAACAACGGAAAAAGAAAGAATCTCAAAAATGGGCTGAAAAAAGAAAAAACAGACCTATCTGATGGTTGATGACGACACATATACAACTTATCTATATAATCTGATTTTTCTCGCGCGTAAATGAGTTGCATGCAAGTGGTCATACTACGTCAAGCAAGAATGCGCGCTATTTACAATGGAGGTGCATAATGCTCTGTAAAAAATGTGGCAAACCGTTGGAGGCCGCCTGGTCCCTCTGCCCCTTCTGTGGGTGGCGATACGCAGAGAAGAAAAACAATCCGCGTAAACGCCCCAATGGTACGGGCACAGCCTTCCGGAGAAATGGAAGCTGGTGCGCCCAAATCACCCTTGGAATGTACTTGGACGATTCCGGTCGGATGCGTCGAAAGTACAAAACAAAAGCCGGCTTCAAAACGAAAACGGAGGCTCTCGCATATTGCGAAAACCTCCGCAGCGGCCCCTTGAAAGACAGCAATGAAACCCTGTATAGCCTGTTCCAGCGTTGGCAACCCACCCATGAAGGAAGAGTGGGCGCGTCCACGATGGCCGGATACCGTGCAGCCTTCCAGCATTTTTCGGCCATTCATGGTATGAGCTTTCAGCTCATCCGGCCGGCTGATTGGCAGTCCTGCATTGACAACTGCCCGAGGGGCAAGCGCACCAAAGAGGATATGCGTACCGTGGCCGGTCTTCTCAACAAATTTGCCATGGATCAGGATCTCATCAATCGCAATTATGCCGCTAATCTGTTTACCGGCCGAGACCGTAAGGGTACGCGTCCCGCTTTTACATGGCCTGAAGTAGAAACCATCCGCCAAGCTGTTGGTTCCGCAGGTTACGCAGACTATGTCTACGTACTGATCTATACCGGATTTCGCCCATCGGAGCTGTTTGCTCTCACCAAGGAGAGCTACAATCCGAAGGCTAACACGCTTACCGGCGGCGCCAAAACCGAAGCCGGTATGAATCGTATCGTGCCGCTGTATCCGGGTTTGCTACCGATTATCGAGCATCAGTTATCCAATCCTTCTCGATGGCTGTTTCCCCGTAAAGATGGCAGCCAAATGAACGAGCGTTATTTCCGGGACGCGTGCTTCAATCCCCTTATGGAGCAGTTGGGTATTAAGGATCGTTACCCGTATTCTTGCCGGCATACGTTTGCCAACCTTCTCAAGCAGGTGAAGGGTAGCGATACAGACAAAGCCGCACTGATCGGGCATGCCGATGCCAGTATGACAAAGTATTACCAGTCTACGGATCTTGATTCTCTCCGAGGTATCGTCGAACAGTTTTTATGACTAACACCTTCTCTTAAAAATGAGTTATTCTACGAGCCATATGACTAACGTATGACTAGCATAGGCCGCTGTAATCATTTAATAATAAAGCATTCGCTTTTGCTTCGGGACCAAAAGGTCGCAGGTTCAAATCCTGTCACCTCGACCAAAAATTTGTCTGAAGATTATAATCTTCGGACTTTTTTGTTGTTTGGTTTTGCTAGATTTTATCTCCGAAATCCCCTGTTTCCTGAGCAAATCAGGATTCCAGCGGACAGGCCCCTTTTCGGCTTCAATCGGATGACAACTGATAAAGGGGGATGGATGGAATCGCGTGTCTGGTTTTGGGGAGCTTTTTCGGTCAGGGATGTTCATGGGCAGAAGGGGGTGGAAAAAGGGAGTCACAGCCAGTAGCAGCTCACAGCCAGATTGCTTAAGTTCATGAGCAACTAAAAGCTATTAGCTTTTATCGTCTTTGTATTGACTTACTCCAAAGGCCAATCTATCCATTCATTTTTTCTGTTCGTCTGCAGTTTGAATTCGTATTCCGCCCATTCCCAGCGCCGTTTTGACGCCGAGTCCAGCATAAGGTGCAAAGCAATACAACGTCTTAAACACCTCCATCAAAGGTGCCGGCAGGCGCGCTTCCAGAACGAAACGTCCCACAAAGCATGGGATTTTGGTCTGCTTCATCGGATATCGTAGCGTCTGCAACCGGTAATCCACAATGTGCAGCCCTGTCAGCATCGCTGCAAATGCATCAGCATCGTCAAGCGGCATATCGGGAAAGCATAGACCCCAGCGCACAATCAACGATTGCAGGATCAGCGATTCCTGAGGGAAGATCACATATCTCCCGTTCTGCTTAAAAGAAGCCGGCGTAAGCAATTCAATAGAAAAACGCCAATCAAGTGTTAATCCCTGCGCGCGCTTCACGAACACATGGGGAGCCTCAATCCGCTCAAATTCACAGGAATCAAAACTGAACTTGCACAGATGAAGCCGTACTTCCTTCTTCTCCTCCAATACTGGCGCAAACAGTTCAATTGCTTCGTTATTGAGCAGATTGACCGTCCACCAGCCTTCCCTTGTTTCCGTGTCAAGCCACAGATATTGGTTGACCGGCCGTGTTCCCTGCTCATGTAGCCGGTTTCCATCCTCCGCGGAGACCTGCGACAGCAACCAGGCATACAATGGATACGCCAGCGAAGGAGAAAACCTTTCCGGTATATTCTCAATGTGCAGTTTTGCCTGAACGATCATGTGATGCTCACCTCGCAGGCGCCGGCCACATACATCGTCTGTCCATGCTTTGCATATTTCAGCGTATGGGGAGAGATGCCAAGTGCCTGATCCTGTTCGTGATGATGGCCCCTAAAATTGCGGCTCAGATACCGGGACACGAAATCAAGCCCCTGTTCTTCACCCAGATATGGATAGGCCAGGCTCGTAGCAAAGAAACCCGAACCGCCGCCAAGGTGCAGGAGATTCCTTGTGCCTGGGTCCGACAGCCCATAAGGCGATGCAAAATGCTTTTCATATGTTTGCCTGTAATATGCAGCAAATGCGTTAATCGCCCCAAGAATGGTTTGAGCCGTTATGCGGTTTTTCAAGATCGACTGATCCAGCGTCAACCTAAAGCGGATAGCTGTTCCCGGCGCAATGCACTCACGGCAAAGATTGATGGCATGTATCTTGCCGGCCGTAGATCCATCCTGCTTCATCGTCAGCGTCATCATCCGGTTGGGGACCGGCTCACTATCGGAAACCTGAATGCCACGCATCAGGCTGTTGACCGCGTTCGAAGGTTTCTTTGCCTCCAGTTCAAGCACATGCAGATAGTTTTCTTCCGGTAAAACCAGGTTTTTTTCATAGCGCTTGTCCATGGGCATTTCCATCAGCCTTGTAACGCTTGTTTGACGGCGCCGCGGGTCCTGCCCTGCAATCATCTGATACAGCAAAACCGAGCGCAACGCTCCCTTGATGCTGCTTCCGGGGACATACGCCTCGCCTTGGGGATTGCGGATGAAGCGATAAATATCTTTGAGGCTGTGCCTTGCATCCAGGATGCCGCCCGAGCTTACCTGATAACAGATGGCCGGAGCGATTTGCTCATCGTCCAGACCGCATTCGCTGTACAAAAAAGAATACAAATCACCGCCCCTGCGCATACAGAAGCCTTCAAACAGCTCTACAAGCCGGTTCTGAATCAGCAGGTCAAAGAAAGCCTGTTCTTTCAAAAAAGAGACGATTCCCTTTTCGAGATTGAGGATATATTCCTTGCGGGGCGTCTTCTGGCCGCTGCCGATATGCAGTGGACCGCGCGTGGTCAACGTCAGCGTATACACCCGCAGGTAATCCTGTTCAATCAAAAGCTCACCCCCAGCATCATCGGTTTGGAATAGCGGTATACGGGATGCGTCCCCGCCTCGGCAACGCTGTACAGCGCTCCGGCAAAAGGCCGTTCCAGCATAGCGCCTGCGGCCAGGAAATACTGCGTTCTCTTTCGCTGCGGCGTGTGGCTGAAGGTATCCGATTGCACATAGCCGCCACGCCTTGTAATCTGATAGGATGCGCCGCTCAGCGCGCTGTCCAGCTCATCATCCGCTGGCAGACTGGTCGTCAGCAGCAGATAATGCTTCGGGTTCTTTTCCGTCAGGGCGTCGTACAGCCATTGTGTCTGCGCATCGAATGGCTCGTTGAGCAGGATCACATCCTCAATGGAAAATGCGCCATATCCGGCGCTGACCTTGCCGCCAATACCGCCCGTGCCCAGCGCGTGCAGCAGCTTTTCAAGCCGCTGCGCCTGCGTTTCATCCGCGCAGCCCACCAGAATATAGAGCCCGCATGAAGGCTTGAAGCGGTATGCGCCCACCTGGTACGGCGTTGTATCGTCTCCTTCGTGCACAGCCGCCATTGTCCGCGCCTCATGCACGCCAAAAGGCTCCCCGGACGGACAATACAGCCCATGCCCTTCAAGCGAAGACTGAAAATCCGCCATTTCCGGCACGGGAATCCACGCCATCCGCTTGATCGCCTTGCGAAGCCCGGCGGGCACTTCCTGCTTCGTCTGTGAAATGGCGCAGGGTTTGGGCAAATAATAGACGTCCTCGCCATCCCTGCTGCGCCATGGCATGCTGTCGCTCAGCAAAAGCCTGCCCGTATCGGCTTGCTCGCACAGCACTTCAATTCCGTCCCCGCCCCACAGCGTGCCAGCCGTATGACACAGCGCCGAAAAGAGCGTATCCGCACAGAAATGATCCGATGAGGATTGCAGGGATGTTGCAGAATCTGCCATTCCAAAATGAACCGCGCCGTCAAAACGCAGCTTATACAGGTAATAATCCATAGTTGTCCACCTTGTCAAAAAGCGCTTTGAGCTGCTCCTGCGGAAAGTCCGATTCTACCTGTTCGAAGCGGAAGCCACTCAGGCTGACGCGGCCGCTGCCGCGCGAGCCATGCCCGCCGAGATAATCCAGCTGAAGCAGCCTCATGGCGTGGGCAAGCTGCTCCATGTCCTGCGCAACCTCCTCAGGCTTTATAACATCATAGACGATCCGCACGCCAAACTTCACGCCGGGTACCACCCGCTCAATCTGGCGCGGATTTGCTACAGAGGTCAGACGATTGATGCCATTTTCCGTTTTTACCTCGGTGATGCCGACTTCTTTAAAGCTGTCCACGTTCGTAATGAAGCAGTCTGAAAATTGAAGCCGGGAGCGCCGAAGCGGCTGGGCGGAGCCAAACATCCGCAGGATCACCGGGTCATCTTCATCAAACTTGGGCATCGCCTGAATGTCCCTGCACAGGCTGCGCGCAAGCAGCGTGCGCAGCTTGCCCTTGAGACTGCTGCCCGGCACAATGGGCATTTGTGTCATGGGATCGCGGATGACCGGGCTGTCCACAGCGCCGATAGCGGAAAAGGCGCCGGATGCGCCGATATGCAGCCCTGTGACCACCTTCATCTCACAGAGAATCACGATTTTTCCGTACATACCCGTTCTCCTTCTCAATTATCCCTGCCGCCCAGGAAGCGGTGATATGCCACCAGGGCTTCCATGTAGTGTGCAAAGCGAATCATTTCTGCCCGGCTGTTCCCGATGCCTTTGATATATGCCAGAAGCTGCGCCTTTTCCACAAACGTCATTACGGCCTGCTCACGGCCAGCGTCATAAACGATGCGCACGCGCAACCGCATGAGCTTGAGCTGGCTTTCTTCAAGCAGTTCCGCTTCCGTTCGCAGGTTTTCCGCATTGTAGATGTCCGTGACAAGTGTATGGATAGCGCGAATTACCGATAGTAATCTCAATCACACAGGGATTTACCTCTATTCTAAAGGCAAAATCATGATTCATTTGACCTTTGACTACAAAACCGATGAAAAATGCACCACACCGGGCCAATATTTGAAGTATCACCGGACATTCCAGGGCTTCACCACAAGGGAACTGGCGGAAAAGGTTGGTATTGTGCCCGCGACACTGGTTCTGTATGAAAATGACCGGCATCCCATCAAGCACAGCACAGCGGTAGCACTTGCAAATGCGCTGGGGATTGACCGCAACAGGCTTCTGGACAAATATACCGCCTTTGTAGATTACCCGTATTCCTCTCTTTTGAAAAAGGTACGGCAGGAACTTTCCCTAACTCAAATGCAAATGGCTGAGGTAATTGGAATAGGCCAAACGTCTTATTCTGGCTGGGAAAGGGAAATCCGCGTTCCGCGCCGTAAAGAGTATGAAAAAATCCTTGCCGCACTGAAAAAGCTAAAGGTAAATGTGGATATATACCTTTGCCATCCAGCTTCTACCTAATTGAAAATCGCACATTTGCGGCACTGTTTCCTTACATATATAATAGAAGCACAAAGGAGGAGTGTCAAATGAGAAAGCGGAAATTAAAGATATTTCTTACCCCTACGGAAAACAGTATCGTCATACAAAGCCTCAACCACCTGCGTAACGCCCTGCTCCGGGAAAACCGGGATACCGGCTGCCTGGATGAACTTCTGCTCAAAGTGATGTGCGCCCCGGTGAAGAAGATGTAAAATTACATATCGCTGCTTAATGAGCCGCTTATTCTTTTCAGAAAGAGTAAGCGGCTTTTTTCATGCCCACCTTTCGGATTTTCCGCGTACATAGCCGTCCGTCCTGCCAACGGGCGGCTAAATCTATGAAGAAGGAGGACATGAAAATGCCGGAACAAAGAAGCCGCCCCAGGGATAGCCGCGTGATCGCGCTGGCTAACCAGAAAGGCGGCACGGGCAAGACCACCACGACGGTGAACCTGGGCATTGGCCTGGCGCGTCTGGGGAAAAAAGTTCTGCTCATTGACGCAGACCCCCAGGGCGACCTTACCACCTGCCTGGGCTGGCAAGACCAGGACAGCTTGCAGACCACCCTGGCCACTGTTATGGAGAAGGTGATCCGCGATGAACCATTCACCACAGATGAGGGCATTTTGCACCACAGCGAGGGCGTAGACCTTATGCCCGCCAACATTGAGCTGTCCGCACTGGAAATGAGCCTGGTCAACGCCATGAGCCGGGAGTTTACGCTGCGAACCTATGTCAATGAAGCCAAGAAGCACTATGATGTAGTTCTCATTGACTGTATGCCGTCCCTGGGTATGATTACGATCAACGCCCTGGCAGCGGCGGACAGCGTGATTATCCCGGTGCAGGCCCACTATCTTCCCGCCAAGGGCATGACCCAGCTTATGAAAACCATCAATAAAGTGAAGCGGCAGATCAACCCGGCTCTGAAGGTGGACGGGGTGTTGCTCACGCTGGTGGATGGGCGCACAAACCTTGCCAGACAGACAACGGATACCCTGCGGCAGAGTTACAGGAACGTAATGAAAATTTATCGTTCCGAGATTCCCGTAGCCATCAAAGCCGCAGAGATCAGCGCCGCAGGCAAGAGTATTTACGCCTACGACAAGGGGAGCAAGGTGGCCCAGGCTTACGCGGATTTTTCAAAGGAGGTGCTGGCGGATGGCGAAAAGCAACGGGCTAAACTTCAATCTTCCCTCAGTCGATGATTTGTTTTCCACGGAGGAAGAACGGGCTGAGGCAAGGCTTGAAAAAGTTGTCAATCTTTCGCCCTCGGAAATCAGCGACTTCCCGAATCACCCGTTTAAGGTTCGCATGGACGCAGCCATGCAGGAAATGACGGAAAGCGTGAAGCAGTACGGCGTTTTGGTCCCTGCCCTGGTGCGTCCCAAACGGTCGGGCGGCTATGAAATGGTGGCCGGACACCGCAGGAAAAAGGCGGCGGATTTAGCGGGGCTTGCGGAAATCCCCTGTATTGTGCGACAGCTCACCGATGATGAAGCCACGATTATCATGGTGGACTCCAACTTGCAGCGGGAGCAGATTCTGCCCTCGGAGAAGGCGTTTGCCTACAAGATGAAGCTGGACGCTATGAAAAGACAGGCTGGGCGGCCACCCAAAGATAATTCGCGCCCAGTGGGCGCAGATTTAATAGGTATTCGTTCGGACGAGTTGCTTGCTAAGGATGTACCAGATAGCGCAAGGCAAATTCAGCGATATATCCGCCTTACCCACCTTATCCCGGAAATTCTGGAGCTGGTAGACAACTCGGTCCTGAAAGACCAGGAAATGCTTCAGATTGCCCTACGTCCTGCGGTGGAGCTGTCTTACCTGCGAAAAGATGAACAGGCCGACTTGTTCGCTATCATGGACGAGATGGACTGTACCCCGTCCCACGCCCAGGCCATCAAAATGCGCCAGATGTCCGAAGCCAAGACTGGAGGGGAACGGCTGGCCAAAGACGCCCTTGTTTCCATTATGAAGGAGGAAAAGCCCAATCAAAAAGAACAGTTCAAAATCCCAAAGGAAAAAATCAGCCGGTTTTTTGCGCCGGGGACGCCCACGCAGAAGATCGAGGACACCATTGTTAAGGCGCTGGAAGTCTACCGCAAGCGCCAGCGCAGTTTAGAGAGATAGTCCACTACCAAGGGAGCAGTGCGCCCATTTGCAGGGAACTGGCGTTTTCGCTGTTCCCCCTCTCCACACCTCACCCCCTCGTACCACCTAAACAGCCTAAAAAAGAAGATATTTGGGGAGGCTGGTTCTTTCAAGAATCCACAGGTTTGGCAGATAGAACGGATGAGGTGGAGAACGCCTGGCGCACCTCTCTTTTTTAGAACGTAAACAGAATCCAGCCGTAAGCAGCACATCCAGAGCGATGTGCTTTTTTTGCGGCCATTTCAAGGAGGTAACACGATGAAAGCATTGAGAAAGCCTCTGTCCCTGTTCATGGCCCTGCTCATGTGCCTGGGCGTGTTCGTAGGGACAGGAACCACGGCTTTTGCCGCAGGCGAAACCATGACGACGTATATGATCGACCTGCCCCGTGCCAGCGACCCCAACAAGGCCGGATGGGGCCATCCCGCCCTGAATTTCCTGGGCGGCTGGTCCACCGGAGAGAACGACAGCTTTTCCGTCCACACCCAGGACGCCTTCAATGGCAGGGCCATCTACTGTATTGAGCCGGGCGTCGGTGTGAATACCGGCGACCAGTACACGGGCCGGGGCGAAGATTTCTGGGATAACTACCCGTCCAACCTGAACCCCACCATCCCGCCGGATACCATCAAAGAATATATCGGGCGGATTATGACCTATGGCTGGCAGGGCAACGCCAGCACCTCATGGATGAGTGGGAACCCGGAGGACGCCAGCAAGATCGCGGGATATATCGCTACCCAGCTTCTTGTTTGGGAAACTGTCGTGGGTGAGCGCGACAGCCAGTTTAACCATGTGGACGCCAATGCCCAGGGCAAAAACAACGTGACGGAATATATCAGCGCCGACCATCCCCTGTACAGCGAGATTTTCAGCCAGTATTCCGCCATTGAGAGCGCGGTCAAGCGCCACACTATGCTCCCCAGCTTTTTCAGCAGCACCGCCGACGCCGGTGCCTATGAGCTGAAATGGGATGGCCAGCAGTATTCCCTCACTCTCACGGATACCAACGGTGTGCTGAGTGACTACACCTTCTCCAGCAGCACCACCGGGCTGAATTTCTCCGTGGACGGCAATCAGCTCACCATCACTTCCGCCCAGGCCATCAAAGGCTCTGTGACCATTAAGGCGGAAAAAGTGACTGCCCAGCGCAGCGGCGTTGTGGTTTGGACGGACGGCGTTACTGGCGGCGGCAAACAGGACTTTGCCACCTACGGGGAAACCGTTTCCGACCAGATGGTAGGCTATCTGAATCTGGAAGTGAAAACCGGCAATATGAAGCTGATTAAGACTTCCGAGGATGGACAGGTAGCCGGGATCAACTTCACCATTACCGGCGAGGGGTACAGCGCCACCAAGACCACCAATGAGGCGGGCGAGATCGACATCTCCGACCTCAATCCCGGCGTTTATACCGTAACCGAGCAGTCGATTGATAAGTACGAACCCCAGGAAACCCAGCGCGTGACCATCGTCAGCGGCCAGACCGCCACCGTAACTTTCAATAACAAGCTGAAGCGCGGCAGCCTGGAAGTGACGAAAACCAGCGAGGACGGGCTGGTGGAGGGCATGACCTTCCACTTGTACGGCACATCCCTCTCCGGGCAGCCGGTGGATGAGTATGCTGTGACGGATTCCAGCGGTGTGGCGCGTTTTGAAAACGTGCTCATCGGCACGGGCTATGTACTGGAGGAGGTGGATACCCCCATCCGTTATGTGGTGCCGGATTCCCAGACAGCCACCATCGAGTGGAATGAAGTTACCCATAAGAGTGTGAACAACGTGCTGAAGAAGTTCCGCGTCACCGTCACCAAGAGCGATGTGGAAACGGGTGCGCCCCAGGGCGACGGTTCCCTGGCCGGCGCTGTGTATGGGCTGTATAAGGGAGATACCCTCATCGACAGCTTCACCACGGACGAGAACGGCCAGTTCACCACCGGCTATTACGTCTGCGATTCGGACTGGACAATCCGTGAAATCAGCCCCAGCGAGGGCTACCTGCTGGATTCCACCATCCACAAGGTAGGCGCGGAACCGGAGCTTTATACCATTGAGCTGAACGATACAGCCAACGATGTGACGGAGCAAGTCATCAAGGGCGACATTGCCATCATCAAGCACACCGATGATGGGGAAACCCAGATCGAAACTCCGGAATCCGGCGCAGAGTTCCAGGTATTCTTGAAATCAGCCGGCAGCTATGAAAATGCCAAGGAATCCGAGCGCGATGTTCTCGTCTGCGATGAGAACGGCTTTGCACAGTCGAAGAAGCTGCCCTACGGCACTTATATCGTCCGCCAGACCAAGGGCTGGGAAGGCCGCGAGCTGATGGACGATTTTGAAGTGTATATCGCTCAGGACGGCCAGACCTACCGCTACCTTATCAACAACGCCAATTTTGAGAGCTTCATCAAGGTGGTCAAGGTGGACGCGGAAACCGGCGTCACCATCCCCTATGCGGGGGCCGGGTTCCAGATTTACCGTCCCGATGGCAGCAAGGTGGAAATGACCTTCACTTACCCGACGCCGACCACCATTGATACGTTCTACACCAATTCCGAGGGCTACCTTGTCACCCCGGAAAAGCTGGAGTACGGCTCCGGGTACTCTCTGGTTGAAGTACAGGCCCCCTACGGCTATGTGCTGGACAGCACCCCGGTTTACTTTGATGTGACCGAGGACAATTCCAGCGAGGAAGGCGGCGTGACGGTGATCGAAGTCACCAAGCCCAACATGGCCCAGAAAGGAATCATCAAAGTCAGCAAGACCGGCGAGGTATTTTCCTCTGTGACAGAAAACGAGGGCGTTTACCAGCCGGTGTACGAGGTGCAGGGCCTGCCCGGTGCGGTGTTTGAAATCACCGCCCTGGAGGACGTCTACACCCTGGACGGCACCCTGCGCTACTCTGCGGGCGAGGTAGTGGACACCATCACCACCGGCGAGGACGGGACAGCCCAGAGCCAGCCCCTCTACCTGGGCAAGTTCCAGGTGAAGGAAATCCAGTTCCCTCACGGCATGGTGGATACCGGCGAGAACGTCACCAACGTGGAGCTGGTGTACGCAGGCCAGGAGGTGGAAGTCACCGAAACCTCTGCCAGCTTCTACAACCTGCGCCAAAAAGCCCTTGTGACGCTTGACAAGGTGCTGGAGCAGGATGAAACCTTTGGCATTGGCATGAATGGAGAAATCTCCGCCGTGACCTTTGGCCTCTATGCCCAGGAGGACATCACCGCAGCAGACGGTTCCGTGATCCCGGCAGACGGGCTTCTGGAAATCGTTTCTGTGAATGAGAACGGCCAGGCCATTTGCAGCACCGACTTGCCTTTCGGCAGCTTCTACCTGAAAGAGCTGTCCACCGACAGTCATTATCTGCTGAACGGCGAAACCTTCCCGTTCACCTTTGAGTACGGCGGGCCTTCTGTTGCCGTGGTAGAGATTTCCGCTAATGATGGCGAGGCTGTCACAAACGAGCTGATCCGCGGCGAAATCAAGGGCCTCAAAACCGATGAGAACGGCACGGGCCTGGGCGGGGCTGTAATCGGTCTGTTTAAGTCCGATGAAACCGAGTTTACCGCCGAAAACGCCCTTGCCACCACTACCTCAGCGGACGACGGCAGCTTTTCTTTCACCAATGTGCCTTACGGTGATTGGGTGCTGAAAGAACTGGAAAGCCCGGAAGGGTTCATCCTCTCCGATGAAGTGATTCCCGTTACTGTGGAGGAAGATGGGCAGGTAGTGGAAATCTCCCTTGCCAATGAGCGCATTTACGGCGACCTGCGGCTCACTAAGGTGGATAAGGACTACCCGGACAACAAGCTCACTGGGGCTGAGTTCGAGGTGTACCGCGATACCAACGGCAACAAAGAACTGGACGAGGGCGACGAGCTGCTGGGCAAGCTGGAGGAAACCAGCACCGGCATTTACGAGATGTCCCACATCCTCTACGGCGGCGTGTTCGTAAGGGAAACCAAAGCGCCGGAGGGCTTCCTGCTGGATGAAAACGCCTATTATGTGGAGATCACCGAGAACGGCAAGATTTACGAGGTAGAGAACGAGGCCGGGATTGGTTTCACCAACATGGCCCAGACTGGCTCCCTGCGGATTGAAAAAACGTCCAGCGACGGCAAGGTGGAGGGCTTCTCCTTCCGCGTGACCGGGGCCAACGGCTACGACCAGACCTTCAAAACGGATAAAAACGGCGAAATCTTCATCGAGGGCCTGCGCGTAGGCGATTACACCGTGTCCGAGGTATCGGATGGGGCCAGCGCCAACTATGTGCTGCCTGCGGATAAAAAGGTGACGATTCTGGCGGATAAGACCACTGTGGCGCAAATGCACAATGAGCTGCGCGACACCCCGAAAACTGGTGACGACAGCAAGCCGTGGCTGTGGGCGGCCCTGATGGGCGTATCCGCTATGGGCGCTGCCGCCCTAGGCGTTGCGGCCTATGTGGGTAAGCGCAAGAAGGGCAAAAACACCGTGAAATAACTGCGGCTTGATTCTGTGTTAGGAGGAATGATTTTATGGAACTGAAAGCGATTATTGCCATTGCGCTGGTGGTATTCATCATCGGCGGCCTGATTTTCCTGAAAGTCAGAAGCCGGAAGAAGTAACCAGCCAGGGGCGGCCATGCGGAGCCGCCCCTTTTACATACCAAAAAAGAAAGGAGCTTTGCAGATGAGAGAACGATTTGAACAACGGCTGTTCCGCATCTTTGCCCAGGCTGGTTACTCCCCGGTGCAGCTTCTCACCATCACCCCGGAGGAGATGGTGGAGATCCCAGGCATTACCGTGCCCAACATCCGGGCGGTGCTGTGCGTCCAGAACAAGGTGCTGGCAGACCGGAATAAAGTCCGCAGCGGCAGACTGGTGGAGGAATTGCTGAAAGAAGCCGAAGAAAGCAGGTGTTGCCATGAATGAACTGCACCTGCTGGACATACTGGCGGCCCGGCATGGCTGTTTCATCTCCGACTTAAATCTTTCGCCTATTCTGCGGCGGGCGGCCCTTTTGGACCTGTGCAGGATGGATGAGAACAGCTACCCGCTGTCCCAATGGAGAGATACGGTGCGCTACCTTACCGGGGATGAACGGGATTTTGCCAGTGTAAAGGAAATCAAAGCATTTATCAAACAGGATATGGAGGCAGAGGGATGAACGATGATTCCACAGAAAAACGCATGGCCGGTGATTATGAGGTCATCCAGGCGGTGCAGATTGGCGACCGCGAGGTTGTCCTGGGGGAAAAGCCGCAGGATGAAACCGGCATGAAGTATATGTGCGCCTTTTGCCGGAAAAACGCCTTATTTGCAGAATACAGCGAAGTGATGGCCAGTGATGATTTCCCGGAGATTGTGGAGCTGTTCGGCCAGCGGGTTGCCGAGCAAGCGCAGAAAACCCACATAGAACTCAATAAGCCCCGCATACAGGGCATAGACGATCACCCCATCACGGCGGAGGGCTGCATCCCCATTTCCTATGAGGATGATCTGCACGGGAAAATCGTAGTGATAAAGCCGGAGGTGCTGCGCCGGGAATACCGCAGGGCTACCCGTCAGCTCAAGCTCTGTATGGGAGGCTTTGGGGCTTCTCCACACAGCCGGGGGTCAGCCTGTTACTGCGTTGACCTTTATACTGGAAAAGAAAGCCGCTATGAGCGCATGGACGTGCTGGGAACGATACAGCCGGAGGACCTTCCCGGCTGGGCCAAGCATGGCCTTACTGCGATCCAGCAGGAACAGGCCAAAAAGAAAACTACGAAGGAGCGTGAACGATGATGGATTACAGAGAAAACGCCGGGTATGTCATTACGGATTCCTGTCATGTGGGCGACAGCGAATTTGTGTTGGGCGTTCATTTGACAGCGCCCCAGCAGTTTGTCACCTGGAAATGCAGTAACCGGACGGACTACGATTGGGGCCACTATTTCAGCGATCTGTTTTCCGCGCAGAAGGATTTGGTGGCGCGGGCGCAGGAGGAGGTGCAGTGCCTGGAGGATCAGCGGCAAAACACTATTGTGCCGGAGGCCCCTTCCTATTCCCCATGGGGCAATATCCAGGAATGTGAAACGCTCTGCCCCGGCGTTTATTCCGTTTCTACCCCAGGGCATGGCGGAATTATGGTGCGCCGGGAACTGGCGGAAAAGATATTCCGAAAAGAAGCGATGGGCTGCGGTTTTATAGCGAGCGGTTATCTTTGCTTTGAGGAAGATAATGACGCGCAGGTGGCTCTCCGGGAGCTGATGGATAAAAAGATGATCCAGGCTCCGGTGAACGAGCGCTTTGCCCCCGGTGCGTATGAGGCTGTTATCAATAGCAGCGTGCAAATTCACCACCCCGAATATTGGCAGGCAAGGGAAAAAGCCATATCGGAGCAAAAACGACAAGCGAAAAAGAAAGGACGTGAGCGATGATGGAACTGACAATTACCAGCATGACCCCGGCAGATCGCCTGTATGCGTACAACCAGAGCAGCCAGCTTGAAGGGCAAACCGGCTGTATCGGCCATTTGCGCGGGGATTTTGGCGGCGGCCAGGAATTTTACACTTCCTGGTTCGACCACCGGAGGGAATACAAGACGGACGAGTTTAAGGCGGAGTTTGATGAAGTGGTCAACACTCTGCGGGAGAAGGACGGGCTGCTCTGCACCCGTGACAGCATGACCAGGTTTTGCTATCAGAACCCGGAGGCTGAGTTTGAGGGAAACTACTGCGCTGAGTACGGTTTTAAGGTGCAGACGCCCCAGCACACCTATATGCTACGGTGCAATCCCAATTATGGGGACTACAACTTTTATCTCTACGCCTACGTTGCCCGATTTCTGGAACACCACATGGAAAAGGCCAAACAGGGCATCCGGTTTATCACGCCCGGCTACAAGGAGCTGTTCCGTATCCCTGATGGCGACCACATCCGCATTTTCACGGGCGGTGGAGGAACCCGCGACCGCACCTGCCGGTTCATCGACGAAACCCATTTTGAAACCAGCGGCGGGTATTCCAGCGCCCTGTATCATATTTGCGAATTTGCGGAGCGATTGGAGCAAACTCACGGGAGCGTGATCCCGCTGCGTTCTTCTCTGCCGGTGCAGTGTTTTAGTGTACTGCCCTCATCCGGGGAGCTGATTCTTCTGACCAGGGGCGAAAAAGGATACAGCCCCTGTCCTGAATTTTCAGCGGCGGACGCCGGAGAAAATCGCAGATTTGCAGAGGACAGCAATGGAAAAAACGGCGTTACCAAAGCGCAGGAGGCCGCTATGCTGGCCGGCTCCATGTTTGGGTGGCAGACCCCCGCCGCCGACCCTAAAAACTATGATGAGCAGGGGCAGCCCATCAAGCCCAGGCAAAAAGATCGAGGTGAAGCCCGATGAAGGAGGAAAGACACGTTATCTGGAGCAATTATGGCCTGGACTATGAGGATTGGCGGGACGATCTGGAGGCAGAATACCCGGATTTATCCGAAAATGAGCGCATTTCCTTGATGTATGAAATCAATGGGGATTACCTGGATGATGAACGCGCTAACCTCAATGTGCAGCTCTCCCAGCCGATTTTAGTCGTAGGCGACCTGGGCCTGTGGAATGGGCGGCGCATGGGATATAAGGAAATCCCCAGCGGCAACATCCGGGACTGCCTGTATTCCGATACGGATTATTCCACCTGGTATGTGGACAGGCTGGGCGATCTGCGGTGCGACGCCATCCACCATGATGGCAGGAACTTTTACCTCTACCGCGTTTACAAGGACAGCGCCAGCCCTTCTCAAATTGAACTGCTGAAAGAAAAACTATATCGCGGCATTGCAACCCGCGCCGATATTACGAGAGTGACCCGCAGGCTGGGCGATGACATCGCCAAAGTCTACGGGTTTTCCATTCCCCGGCAGCGGCAGGCCGCCGCCATGGAAAGATGAGGTGATAAAAATGGCGTCTTTACCGCCCGTAAAACTGGATACGCATGAGGACTGGTTCAACTTGCTTATGACGGTTCTCCATCAGCAGGCGGAACAGAACCCCTATGAAGAATACCGGGAGATGGCTCAAAAGCTGATCGACCAGTTTATGCGTTATGGGAGGCCCTTTGTTGACAGCGACCATGCGCCCTGCGTGGCGCTACGGATGTACCCGAAGGAGGCCGGAAATACCATCTGGCTGTTACTGCTCTCCCTGTGCAATCAATATGACCCGGATAAGGATTACAGCGCAGAACTGAAAGTTGCAAAAAAAGAATAAGAAAAGGAGGGGCAACCGATGGCGATACGATATAAAGCCTTGACGGAGCTGTACCAGGAAACGCAGCGCAGCGTGACAGCTCCTGACCAGTGGCGGGCGTTTCTGGCTTCTGCCTGCCGCAACTACCGGCTTTCTTTCGATGAACAACTGCTTGTCTACGCCCAGCGCCCAGACGCCACCGCCGTCCTGGAGATCGAGCGATGGAACCGGCAATTTGGGCGCTGGG
>OGXT01001520.1_pt1 | contig 22284 bp, 17 predicted proteins | sample 1576361 | NCBI WGS metagenome assembly OGXT01 (sample SAMEA3541514, study PRJEB24748) | human gut metagenome | biome: human gut; feature: human-associated habitat; material: faeces | place: China | collected 2012 | reverse complement strand
CCCGGATTCTGGAAGAAATGGGGCTGGAGGTCTGCGGCACCCACGGCACCACGGTTGCCCTTGCCATGCTGAACGACGCGGTGAAAAAGGGCGGCGTCATGGCGTCCAACCATGTGGGCGGCCTGTCCGGCGCGTTTATCCCCGTGTCCGAGGACGAGGGCATGATCGCCGCCGCCGAGGGCGGCACGCTGTGCCTTGACAAGCTGGAAGCCATGACCTGTGTCTGCTCCGTGGGACTGGACATGATCGCGGTCCCCGGCGAGACCTCTGCGGCGACCATTTCCGCCATCATTGCGGACGAAGCGGCCATCGGCATGGTGAACACCAAGACCACCGCCGTGCGTATCATCCCCGCCCCCGGCAAGACCGTAGGCGACCGGGTGGAAATGGGCGGATTGCTGGGCAGCGCCCCGGTGATGCCGGTGCACGACAAGGCCAGCGAGGACTTTATTGCCCGCGGCGGCAGAATTCCTGCGCCGCTGCAAAGCCTGAAAAACTGACCCAAAATCGAAAGGAGGGCGGCGTATGCAGACAGAGGGACAGATAGCGTCCCCAACCAGGACCGGAAGGGAAGATCAGCTGCAATTTCTGCGGTTCTGGGCATTTTTCAATGTGTTTGTGTGCCATGGTGAGCAATGGATGTTTTTCAAATATCCGACTTCTCACTGTTCCACTGCGGCGGTCAGCTTTTTCTTTATGCTCAGCGGTCTGGTGACGGCGCTTGCTTCCTTTAACAAGGATATCCGGCTTAGCTGGCGGGAGGAAGGGAAGTACCTGTGGCGCAAGGTGAAGAAAATCTATCCCCTGTACTTATTTACGACGCTGTACCTTTTCCTCTATACCAACACGGAGAGCCTGGCCGCACTTTTTGATGTTCACAGGTTCCCGGGGCAGCTTGTGCGGAACCTTCTGCTGGTGCAGTCATGGTCTGCGGAGGGCGCGTTCAGCTACAACGGTGTGGGCTGGTTCCTGTCCACTCTGATGTTCCTGTCTGTTTTCAATCTTCCCGTCATGTTCCTGCTGAATAAAATCAACCGGCGTCCAAAGGGATGGCTGCTGCTGTCGTGTGCGCTGGTGGGAACGTTATTCATGACTGCCGTTTACTGCTACTTAACGAAGAATCTCGACATGGATTACTGGCAGTACATTTTCCCGCCAGCCAGAATGGGCGAATACCTCGGCGGAATGCTCCTTGGAATGTTGGTCTGCACCCTGAAACCGCACCTGAAGCAGGGGAATACGGCGCGAATACTGTTTACGGTGCTGGAAATTGGCGCGCTTGGCTATTGGTTTTTCATGCTTTCCCGCGCCGGAAGTCCATGGAGAAGCAGAATTTTCACTTGGCTCCTGCCAAATCTGGTGCTGATCGGCGTGTTTACCTGCGGCATGGGATGGGTATCCAGTCTGTTCCGCTGGAAACCGCTGGTGCGGTTGGGGGATGTCTCTTTTGAGTGCTTCCTGATTCACAATGTGTTTCTTGTGCAGTACGCGGTCGTTCACGGAAACGAGACACTTTCTCAATCCGAAAATGCGGCTGTGTTCCTCTTCTGCCTTGGTATGTCGATTCTGCTGGCACTTCTGATTCACAAATTCCCGGAAAAACGAAAAAAAGTACCGCAGTAATGCGGGCTTTATACGAAAAAAACACCGAACGATTCGACGTTCGGTGTTTTTGACTATTTCGGGGAAAGATCAACGCTTCTTCTGAGCATACTCATAGGCGGCACGGCCTTTGGCAGTTGGATGGTGAATTTCATCTGGGGGGTTCGCGGTTCTTCTACCGGGTTGCCTTCCAGATCGGCCATGATGGGAGCGGTGATGGGGAAGGGGCGCACGTCGGGGCCGACAACTTCCAGTGCGTCTCCCGCGCGGAATTTGTTGTTCAGGCGGCACACCGCCAGTCCGTTTTCGTCGCAGGATTCTACCTTCGCCACGATCTGCCACTCCCGGATGTACCGGGAGGAAGCTACGTACTGCCCCGGTTCGCCGTAATAGAAGCCGGTGGAGTAGATGCGGTGGGAGATGTGATCCACCTCGTCCCGCCAGATGGGGTCCAGCTCTTTACCGGCGGCAACATCGTCGATGCAGTGGCGATAGGCTCCCGTGACGATGGCGGCATAGTAGGCGGATTTTGCCCGGCCCTCAATTTTGATGCAGTCCACGCCTGCGTCCATCAGGTCATTCAGGTGGTCGATCATGCACATATCCCGGGAATTTAAGATGTAAGTACCCTTTTCGTCCTCGAAAACCGGGAAATACTCCCCGGGGCGCTTTTCCTCCATCAGAGCGTACTGATACCGGCAGGGCTGGGCGCAGGCACCGCGATTGCTGTCGCGTCCCGTCATGTAGTTGCTCAGCAGGCACCGGCCGGAGTAGCTGACGCACATGGCGCCGTGGCCAAAGGTCTCGATTTCCAGCGCGGGGTCTACCTTCTGACGGATGGCGCGGATTTCTTCCAGACTGCATTCCCGTGCCAGCACCACCCGCTTCGCGCCCAGATCAAACCACGCCTGAGCGCAGACGTAATTGGCGATGGACTGCTGGGTGGAAATATGCCGCTCGCAGCGAGGGGCATATTTCCCGGCGAGGGTGAACGCACCCAAGTCGGCCACGATCAGGGCGTCCACCCCGGCGTCGTCCAGCTGTTCCAGATATTCCGGCAGCCGGACGATTTCATCGTTTCTCGGCATGGTGTTCACGGTGACGTGACACCTGACACCATGGTCATGGGCGTACCGCACCGCCTTGGGCAGCTCCTCGGGGGAGAAATTCCCCGCGAAGGAGCGCATTCCAAAGCTTGTTCCGGCGAAATATACCGCGTCTGCGCCGTAGGCCACGGCCATTTCCAGCCGCTCCATGTCCCCGGCGGGGCTGAGCAATTCCAGCTTTCTCATTCGCCCTCCGACTGTGTGGAAGCGGCAGCGGCGGCAGCAGCAAACTGCGCGCGATACTGCTCATGCTCCTCCTGTGTGGTGGAGAACTGATGGGCGCCGGTGGCGGGATTCAGCACGTAGTAATAATAGTTGTGGGACTCGGGATTCAGCGCGGCCTGCAGGCTGGCAAGACCCGGGTTCGCAATGGGCGTGGGCGTCAGACCCACGTGAAGGTAGGTGTTGTAGGGGCTGTCCAGACTGGTGTCGATATGGTCGGACACGCCGTCCTGCGCGTAGATGATGGCGGCGTCGATGTTCAGCAGGGCGGGGTAGTCCCAGTGGAACAGACGGTTATAAATAACACCGGCGATCCGGGGGCTTTCCGACGCGGAGGCGGTTTCCTTCTCGATGAGGGACGCGACAATGGTCACTTCCCGGACGGTGAAGCTGCCGTCGGTGACGGTGGCGTTCAGGGTGTCGATCTGGGCGCGCATTTCCTCGCTGAACCGGTAGTCGAAGTTGTCCAGCATCTTTTCCAGAACCTCACGGGGAGAGGAATTCTTATAGAAGTCGTAGGTATCCGGGAAAAGGAAGCCCTCAAGGCAGTATTTGTCGCCCCGGGTCACGTTTTCAAGGAACCAGTAGTCCTTCAGCGCGCCGTTGGCGGCGTAGGCGCTGAGATCCTGCGCGGTACAGATGCGGTTTTCCTCCAGCAGGGCGAAAATCTGGCGGCAGGTGTAGCCCTCGGGGATCAGCAGGTCTTCCACGACCTCACGGGTGGAGCTGGCGGACATCATGTTGACCAGCGCGTGATAGTCGTACCGGGTGTTCAGGTCGTAAATGCCGGGGTCGATCTTCTTCTCGGCGTGGGAGATGTCGGCGTAGAAGTTAAACAGGCTCTTGTAGCGAATCAAACCGGCGTCGTAGAGCTTGTCGGTGATGCTGTCCATGGTGTCGGACTCGTAAACGGTGATGGTGACGGGCTTGTTTTCCCGCCCGAAGGCCAGCACGTCGGCGGCGCAGACCCAGATCATCCGTCCCAGCGTGACGCCGATGACCACGATCAGCGCCAGCCACACGATGGTGACCAGAATGTGGGGGATGCCCAGCAGACCCTCTCCACGGATTTTCTTTGGACGTCCCTTTTTGACGGGGCGCTGACGACCGGACGCTTTTCTTTCCGGGGCGGGGGCATCCTCTGCGGCGTCAAAATCACCGTCGCTGTCCCGGTATTCCTGTTCCGCGATCTCGTCCTTTGACGGCTCCGCCGGTTCCTCCGGCAGCTCCTGCAAATCCGGGTCGTCCAGAATGCTGGGGTCGAAGGGCGGTTCTTCCTCGCCGTGTTCCAGCATACCGTGGGAATCCATGGCGCTTTCGTCGGGGATGATCTCGCTGCCGATCTCCGGCTCGGTGAGCCGGTCGTCGTAGGATTCCTCCATGCCGTCATCCACGTCCGGAATGCGATCCATGAAGGAACGGCCTTTTTCGGAGGTGTCATCGGGCGCGGGAATTTCCTCGGGGGCGTCCGCAATGGGGGGGACGTCCTCAAAAGTGGGAATGTCATCTTGGGCGGAATCATCCTCAAATGCGGGAACGTCTTCCGCCACGGGAGTTTCCTCCGCAACGGGTTCTTCCACCTCTGCGGGGATTTCCTCTGGCTGGGAAGCGGGTTCTTCCCCAATCACGTCTTCGGAAACGGGGACATCCCCGGCGTCCTCCGATTCCTCGTCGGCGGGAAAGAAGGTCAGCTCTTCGGGAATGATTTCCTCCTCGTCCCGTTCGGGAAACTGTTTGTTGTCCATATCGTGTTCCTCCAAGGTCAGCGAATGACGATCTGTTCTGCGACGGCCTGCGCGGCGGCCTGACCCTTCAGGGCGGCGATCAGCGCCAGACCAAAGGGAACGGCGCAGCCCGCGGACGTGCCGGTGATGAGCTTTCCGTCGGTGACGGCGGGGGCGCAGACCATGTCAGCGCTTCCCATCTGGCCTTCACAGCCGGGGTAGCAGGTGGCGCGTCTGCCATCGGTGATGCCAAGCATGGCAAGAATGGTGGGTGCGGCGCAGATGGCGGCGACGAACCGGCCGTTTTCCCATGCGAACTGCACGGCTTCCAGCGCCTCCGGGCAGCCCTTGATGGACGCGACGCCCTTCATTCCGCCGGGGAGAACGATCATATCCAGCTGGGTCAAGTCCATTTGGCCAAGTTCCATATCGGCGGTCACGGGGATGCCGTGGCTTCCGACGATGACCTTTCCGCCAATGCCCACGGTGGCGACGGACACGCCCGCGCGGCGCAGCAGATCAATAGGGGCGACGGCTTCCGTTTCCTCGAAGCCGGTTCCAAGCAACATGTAAACCATATTCAGTCCTCCAGACATGCCGCCACATGGCGGTAGATTTCTTCGTGAATGTCCTCAATACTCCGCATTTTCCCGTTTTCCGTGCAGGAAATGATCGTCCATCCGTAATATTCGGAGGCGGCGCGTCCGGCCCGGCGGCAGGAGGCGAGGTAGGCACTGTTCCGCTCGTGGATGTCCGCGCTGGTGTGGGTGTCCTGCTCCCGGTGGCGCAGCAGCTGCTCCGTAAAGTCCGTGGGGACGTCCAGATACAGCGTCAGATCGGGGCGGGGAAGCCCCAGCCGGTCGTATTCAAAGTCATACAGCCACTTGAGAAACTCCTGCCGCCTGTCCTCCGGCTCCTTGGAAGCCTGATGGACGGCGTTGGAGGTGGTATAGCGGTCGCAGATTACCAGACCGCCCTGTTCGTACCACTGCCCCCAGATCTTTTTGTAGGAGGCGTAGCGGTCGATGGCGTAAAAGGAGGAAGCGGCGTAGGCGTTGACGTCCGACGGATTCGTGCCGAACTCGCCCCCGAGGTACATCCGGATCAGCGCGGAGCTTGGCTCGGAATATTGTGGGAAGACGATTTTCTGAAAGGCAATGTTTTCGTTTTCCAGACGCTGGGTCAGCAGACGAAACTGGGTGGACTTGCCGGAGCCATCCGTGCCTTCAATGACGATTAGTTTGCCCATTTGTATTCTCCTTACATCAAGGACATATTATCATAACCTACAATATACCATATTTATCCCCGTTTGTCCACCTTTGCGTGAGATTGAAACCGAGTTTTCTCGAATCGACTATCGGAAAACAAAAAAAGTTGCAAACACCTGGGAAAAGTGATACAATAAAGAAAAATTCGATGGAAAAGGGAAAGAGAAACATGGAAGTCACATTTGAAAGTCTCGGCCTCAGCGAGGCCATGCTGAAAGCGCTTGAAGAGAAGGGCTACGGCTATCCCACCACCATTCAGGCGGAGGCCATCCCATTTTTTCTGCAATGGCGGGACGTCATTGCCAAGGCGCCCACCGGCACCGGAAAGACCTTTGCCTTCGGCATCCCCATGATCGAGCATATCGACCCGGCCAACGAGGGCGTTCAGGGGCTGATCCTTGCCCCCACCCGGGAGCTTGCCATCCAGATCGGCGACGAGCTGCGGGGGCTGCTGACCTATTTTCAGGGCATTCGGGTAGCGGTGCTGTACGGCGGCGCGGGCATCGGCGGCCAGATCAAGCAGCTGGAGCGCAAGCCCCAGATCGTGGTGGCGACGCCGGGACGGCTGATGGATCACTACAACCGCAAGACCATCCGTCTGGACAAAATTCAGACTGTGGTGCTGGACGAGGCCGACCGGATGCTGGACATGGGCTTTTTCAAGGACGTGACCCGGATCATCGATAAGGTAAAGAACCGGAAAAATCTGGGGCTGTTTTCCGCCACCATCTCTCAGGAGGTCATGACGGTTTCGTGGATGTACCAGCGGGACGAGGTGGAGATCACCGTGGAGCCAAAGCAGGAAGACCGCCCGGACATCGACCAGTTCAGCATCACCTGCACTCCGCTGGAAAAGGCGGAGACGTCTCTGCGCCTGATCCGCAGTCAGGGCTATGAGCGGGTGATGATCTTCTGCAACACCAAGCACATGTGCCAGCGTCTCTGCGACGAATTCCAGCGGGCGGGCTTGGACTGCGACTGCATCCACGGCGATATCCGCCAGAGCCAGCGGGAAAAGACCATGCAGCGCTATCGGGACGGCAAGCTGGCCGTGCTGATCGCGACGGACGTGGCCTCCCGGGGCATCGACGTGGACGATGTGGACTGCGTTATCAACTATGACGTACCGGAGGAGAACGAATACTACGTCCACCGCATTGGCCGTACCGGGCGGGCGAAGAAAAAGGGCGTGGCATGGAGCATCGTCAGCAATTTCCCGGAGAAGGCCAGACTGGATGACATCTGCAAATACTGCAATTTTACCATTCAGCCCATGGTGATGGACAAGGACGGAAATTTGTCGCCCGAGGAAGTCAAAGCCCCCGTGACGCCCAAAAGGAGATTCCGTTGAATCCCCGGGAAAGGGGCTTTCTGCTGCTGACGAGCCGTCTTGGAAACCCTGACCGCCAGGTGCTTTCTACCGCTCAGCTGCGCATGTTGGCGCTGCGGATGCGGGGCAGGGAATGCGCCCAGCCGGGGCGGGAAATGACGCGGCAGGATTTCATTGAGCTTGGCTACGACCGGGAGACGGCGGAGCGGTATTGCGCCCTGCTTTCGGATACCCAGGAGCTGGACTACTACCTGAGCCGGGGGAGAAAAATGGACTGCACCCCCGTCACAAGGGTCAGCGAGGATTACCCCGGAATTCTGCGGCAGCGCCTTGGGGTGGACGCACCCGGGTGCCTGTGGGCGAAGGGGGAGTTGTCTATCTTAAACACCCCTGCAGTGGCGCTGGTGGGAAGCCGGGAGCTGCGGGCGGAGAACCGGGAATTTGCCGCGGCGGTGGGATACCGGGCTGCGGAGGAAGGCTTGACGCTGGTTTCCGGCAACGCCCGTGGCGCTGACCGCACGGCACAGGAAGCGTGCCTTGCTGCCGGTGGACGGGTCATCAGCATCGTCGCCGACGAGCTGAGTAAACAGGCCAGACGGCGGAATCTGCTATACTTAAGCGAGGACGATTTTGACGGCGCGTTTTCCACCCAGCGGGCGCTGAGCCGCAACCGCTGCATCCACGCGCTGGGGCGCATGGTGTTTGTCGCCCAGTCCGACTTTGGACACGGCGGTACGTGGGATGGTACGGTGAAAAATCTGCGCTTCGGGTGGAGTCCTGTAGCCTGTTTTCGCGACGGCAGTCAGGCTGCCCGTCAGCTGGAACAGATGGGGGCATATCTGATTGGCGCGGATGATTTGCAGGACTTCGGCGGCCTGATGGAGGAAGAAAAAACACTTTTTTAGCCCATGGCGCACCCGCCGTGGGCTTTTCGCCGTGACTGCACATGTAATAAGGAAACTTATCCGTCCTTCAAATAGCGGTTTACATTTCTGACAAAACATGCTAAAATAAACCCGATATAGGGGAACACCCCCGGGAAAGGAATCGGCATATGAAAGGTATCATTTTAGCCGGTGGATCCGGCACACGGCTTTATCCTCTGACAAAGGTCACCTCCAAACAGCTGCTTCCCGTTTATGACAAGCCCATGATCTACTATCCGCTGTCCACCCTGATGCTTGCCGGAATTCGGGATATTCTGATCATTTCTACCCGGTCGGATACCCCGCGGTTTCAGGATCTGCTGGGGGACGGCAGCCATTTTGGCATCCGTCTGCAATATGCCGTTCAGCCTTCGCCCGACGGGCTGGCACAGGCGTTTCTGATTGGCAAGGAATTTATCGGGGACGATTCCTGCGCCATGGTATTGGGCGACAATATCTTCTACGGCAACGGTTTTTCCGACATCCTCGCCAGCGCGAGGGACACCGCCGAAAACGGAAGAGCTACCGTGTTCGGCTACTATGTGTCCGATCCCCAGCGTTTCGGCGTGGTGGAGTTTGACGAAAACGACCGGGTCATCTCCGTGGAGGAGAAGCCCGCCAATCCCAAGAGCAATTACGCCATTACCGGCCTGTACTTTTACCCCAAGGGCGTGGCGGAAAAGGCCGAACAGGTGAAGCCCTCCGTCCGTGGTGAGCTGGAAATCACCACTCTGAATGAAATGTATCTGAAAGAGGGGCGGCTGGACGTGGAGCTTATGGGTCGCGGCTTTGCCTGGCTGGACACCGGCACCATTGAGAGCCTGCTGGAAGCGGCGGAATTTGTCCACATGGTGGAAAAGCGGCAGGGCGTCAAAATTTCCGCACCGGAAGAAATTGCCTACCGTTTCGGCTGGATTTCCGGCGATGAACTGCTGGAGGCGGCCAAGATTTACGGAAAATCTCCCTACGGCCGCCATCTGCGGCAGGTCGCGGAGGATCGTTTCAAGAGCTTCATGAAGAAAAAGGAAAGCGGGGGAGAGAAGTGACCATCATCGTGACCGGCGGCGCCGGATTTATCGGCTCCAATTTCATTTTCCATATGCTGCGCAAATACCCGGACTACCGGATCGTCTGCCTGGACAAGCTGACCTATGCCGGCAATCTGTCCACGTTGGCTCCCGTTATGGATAACCCCAACTTCCGCTTTGTGAAGCTGGACATCTGCGACCGGGAGGGGGTGTATCGGCTTTTTGAGGAGGAGCATCCCGACATGGTGGTGAACTTCGCCGCCGAAAGTCATGTGGATCGCTCCATTGAAAATCCCGAGGTGTTCCTGCAAACCAACATTCTGGGTACGCAGGTGCTGATGGACGCGTGCAGGAAGTACGGCATCCGCCGCTACCATCAGGTTTCCACCGACGAGGTCTATGGCGATCTGCCCCTTGACCGGCCTGACCTGTTTTTCACCGAGGAAACGCCCATCCACACCAGCTCTCCCTACTCCGCGTCCAAGGCAAGTGCCGACCTGCTGGTGCTGGCGTATCACCGCACCTACGGCTTGCCGGTGACGATTTCCCGGTGCTCCAACAATTACGGCCCCTATCACTTCCCGGAGAAGCTGATCCCGCTGATGATTGCCAACGCCCTGAACAACAAGCCGCTGCCCGTCTACGGGACAGGTGAGAACGTCCGGGACTGGCTGTATGTGGAAGATCACTGCAAGGCCATCGACATGATTCTCCACAACGGCCGGGTGGGAGAGGTCTACAACATCGGCGGGCATAATGAAATGCGCAACATCGACATTGTGAAGATCATCTGCAAGGCGCTGGGCAAGCCCGAGAGCCTGATTACATACGTCACTGACCGCAAGGGGCATGATATGCGTTATGCCATCGATCCCACAAAGATTCACAGAGAGCTGGGCTGGCTTCCTGAGACGAAGTTTGCCGACGGGATTCAGAAGACCATCCGGTGGTATCTGGACAACCGGGCGTGGTGGGAGACGATCATCAGCGGCGAGTACCGGGATTACTATGAAAAAATGTATGGGAACCGGTGAGGAGCATTCAAATGGGGCAGATTACTGTATCCAAGTGCCCGATTGAGGGCTTATATATCATCGAACCGACGGTTCACGGCGACAACCGGGGTTACTTCATGGAGACCTACAATCAGAAGGACATGGAGGAAGCCGGGCTGAATATGGTGTTCGTGCAGGATAACCAGAGCATGTCCACAAAGGGCGTTCTCCGGGGACTGCACACCCAGAAGAAGTATCCCCAGGGGAAGCTGGTGCGGGTGATCCGGGGGCGCGTTTTTGACGTGGCCGTCGATGTGCGCCCCGGCTCCGAAACCTATGGGAAATGGTACGGCGTGGAGCTGACGGAGGAAAATAAGAAGCAGTTCTATATTTCCGAGGGCTTTGCCCACGGCTTCCTGGTACTCAGCGATGTCGCTGAATTCTGCTACAAGGTGACGGATTTTTACCATCCGGAGGACGAGATGGGCATTGCCTGGAACGACCCCGACATTGCCGTGGCCTGGCCGGAGGTGGTGGGCAGCTATTCCGGCTCTGCGTCCGGGGAGGGCTATACCCTGGCAGACGGCACGCCTTTGCGGCTGAGTGCCAAAGACCGGATTCTGCCCACCCTGAAGCAGCGGAGGGACTGAAAAAATGTACAGTATCGATTACCAATACCTGCGCCCCAAAAAGGCAGAGGCGCTGAAAGCGTGGTACGACGAGCCTTTGGCGATTATGGAGAACCCTGCCGTGTGGCGCGGGAAAAACGCCACCATTCTTCCCCTGCGCCGTCAGGCGGAGGACAATCTGCTGTTTGGCAGAGGCGGCGTCGTGGACGAAAACGGGGAATACGTGCCGCTTTCCGGTATCGAAGGCCGGGTGCAGTTTGCCTATCCCGCGGAAAAGAAGGAATACCGGGACGAAACGGTGGTTTACTGCGGCTATCTGGTGAACCACTGGGGGCATTTTCTCATTGAGGGCGTGACCCGTCTCTGGTATTTTCTGGAAAATGACCCCGGAGTGGACAAGTACGTTTTCTTCCTGGATGAAAACGAGGAACGGGAGATCAGGGCGAATTACCGGGAATTCCTGGAGCTGCTGGGCATTTGGGAGCATCTGGAGATCATCAACACCCCCACGACTTACCGGGAGGTCATCGTCCCGGAGCTGGGGCTGTACTGCCGCAGGCGCTATACGCCCAAGCTCCTGAAGGTCTACGACACGGTGGCGAACAATGCGGCGCCAGACCCCAATTGGGAGCGCCCGGCGAAAATCTACTATAGCCGTAGCCAATTCAAGAAGGGAATGCCCTTTGAATCCGGCTTTGACACGCTGGACGATTTTTTCCGGAGAAACGGCTACACCATTCTCTATCCGGAAAAAGTGCCGCTCGGCCGGATGATCTCCTACATCCGCAACGCCGATGTGGTGGCGTCTCTCTCCGGTTCGCTGCCCCACAATATGCTTTTTGCCCGTCCTGGGCAGAAGCTGGAAATCGTGGAGCGGCTGACCATCAATGTGGATAACCAGGTCGGAATCAACCGGATCATGGATTTGGATGTGACCTATATTGATGCACATATTCCCATCTATCCTGTGGATTTCGCCGGACCTATTATTATGGGTTATACGGATTGCTTACAGCGTTTTGCCGCTGACCGCGGCTATCAGCCTCCGGATGGTCGCTTTTTGACGGAAAAGCATTATCGCAAATGCTTTATCAAATATATGAAGGCTTACGAAGATCTGTACAACTATAATTGGTTCATGTTTGACTGGTATGCGCCTTTAACGGAATCTCTGATCGAAGGGTTCCGCGCTGGCCAAGCATACTTTGGGGATTATCTTAACCGAAGAAAGCCTTTTCGGTGGTATCATTACTTGGATTTCCACTACTGGAAGCAGTTTATAAGACGCCTTATAAAGAGATAGGAAAATGAACGGCAAAAACAGACCTGGAGGTGCTGTGCGTGTACACAGTGGATTATCGGTACTTACGCCCTCAAAAAGCTGCGGCTCTGAAAAAACAGCATGAGGTGGCTTACGAGAAGCGGGAAACTCCCTCCGTGTGGCAGGGAAAGAATGCCACTGTTCTACCTGTGCGGAAAACGGATCAATTCGGTTGGATTGGCTGCGGAGGTGTTGTGGATGAGGATGGGAACAGCGTTGGGATTTCTGCGGTGGAGTGCTGTGTCAAACCGTGCAATTCCTTTGAATCCGCGGAATACAGGGATAAAAAAGTTGTTTATTGCGGGTATCTGATTCACCATTGGGGACATTTTCTTGTGGAGGGAGTTGCCAGGCTTTGGTATTTTCTGGAAAATGATTCCTCCGTGGATAGCTATGTATTTGCTCTGGACGAGGGCGAGACAAGAGAAATCAAGGGAAATTACAAAGAGTTTCTCACGCTCTTGAATATCTGGGACAAGCTGGAATTTGTCAATAAGCCGACAACCTACCGGGAAGTGATTGTTCCAGATTTGGCTTTTCGCAGATGGGGAGCGTATTCTCCCAAATATCTGCGAGTATTCGATACAGTAGCAGCAAATGTCCGTGGGGGGGGAAACACTCCTGAAAAAGTGTATATGAGCCGCAGCCTTTTGCCCAAACACAGGGATTTGGAATTTGGATTTGAGGCGCTGGATGATTTCTTTAAAAAGAATGGCTATACGGTTCTTTATCCGGAAAAGATACCCTTGTCTCAACTGATTCAGTATATCCGAAATGCTGAGGTTGTTGCGACTGTATCCGGAACACTGACTCAGAACATGTTGTTCGGTAAACAGGGGCAAAGGCTGCTCATTATGGAGCGATGCGCATTTATTAACGATTGGCAGCCGCCGGTTGACCGTATAAAGGAATTGCAGACGACTTACGTTGATGCCAACATTCCAATCTATACCGTACCAATGACCGGACCTTTTATCATGGGGTATAACGACATTGTACAGCGTTTTGCGGAAGATAATGGCCTCCTGCCACCGGATGCCAGATTCTATTCCGATAGGTATTTTCGGGCTTGTTTTATTGGATACATGAAGTCATATCGGGATTTGTACCGGTATCAGTGGTTCATGGAGCCGTATCTGATCCCGGAAATGGACTATCATTTGGAAGCGTACGAATACGGTGCTCAGTTTTATAAAGAATATCTGAATGGGAGCCGTCCGTTCCTGTGGCATCATTATTTTGAGGTTCATTACTGGAAGCAGTTTGTAAAGCGTATCTTGAAGAATTTACAAAGCCGAGAATGCTGCGAATCGGAATGAAAGAGTTTCGGGAGAGATTGATATGAAGTTTTTCGTAACCGGCGTTGGCGGTCAACTGGGACACGATGTCATGAACGAGCTGCTGAAACGCGGATATGAGGGCATAGGGTCTGATATGCAGGAAGCATGCGACATGGCCGCACCCTACATGTCATTGGATATCACCGACAGGAACGCCGTAGAAAAGGCAATTACGGATGTGAATCCGGATGCCGTGATCCACTGCGCAGCGTGGACGGCCGTGGACATGGCGGAGGATGATGAAAACGTGGCGAAAGTACGTGCTGTCAACGCTGGCGGCACGAAGAACATTGCGGATGTCTGCAAGAAGCTGAACTGTAAAATGACATATATCAGCACAGACTATGTGTTTGACGGTCAGGGAACAGAGCCATGGAAGCCGGACTGCAAGGACTATAAGCCCCTGAATGTGTATGGTCAGACGAAATTGGAAGGTGAGCTGGCGGTCAGCCGGGAACTTGAAAAGTACTTTATCGTCCGCATTGCCTGGGTCTTTGGACGAAACGGGAAGAATTTTGTCAAGACCATGCTGAACGTCGGTAAAACTCATGACACGGTTCGCGTCGTAAATGACCAGATCGGCACGCCAACCTATACGTACGATTTGGCACGGCTGCTGGTGGACATGAATGAGACCGAGAAATACGGATACTACCATGCAACCAATGAAGGCGGCTATATCAGCTGGTACGATTTTACCAAGGAAATCTACCGTCAGGCCGACTATCAGACGAAGGTTCTGCCTGTGACAACGGAGGAGTACGGTTTGAATAAGGCGGCGCGTCCGTTCAACAGCCGTCTTGACAGGAGCAAGCTTATAGAAGCCGGCTTTACGCCCCTTCCGACCTGGCAGGACGCGCTGAGCCGCTATCTGAAGGAAATCGGGTACTGAAAGAATACCGCGTTTCTCCACATTTAGTGCTATAATTTGTCAAATATATCCGCAGGGGACGAAGGTTTATCGTCCCCTGCGGTTTTGTCAATTTTTCCGCATGAAATGCTATTTCAGAGCAATCTCATTTGCCGTTCTCCAGATCGGCGGCAATGATCCGCTTCATGGCTTCGATGCCCACCTTGACGGCACCGGTGGTGTCCTCGGTCATGGGCATGGCGAGACCCGCTTTTTCCCGCTCCTGATTCCACACGGCGTGGAAGCAGCTGCCGCAGCGCACGCCCAGTGCGGCGGCGACCACAAACAGTGCCGCGGACTCCATTTCGCTGGCCTTGACGCCCAAACGCTTCCAGCTTTCCCACTTTTGCAGCAGGTCGTAATATACAGGAGATTTTTCCGGGCTGTGCTGACCATAAAAAGAATCCTTGCATTGGACGACGCCGGTGTGGGTGCGGTAGCCCAGACTCTCACTGGCAGCTTTCAGCGCGGCCGTGACGTCAAAGTCGGGCACGGCGGGGAACTCAATGGGGGCGTATTCCAGAGAGGTATGCTCGTAACGGATAGCGCCTGTGGCGACCACCACGTCCCCGGGCAGAACGTCCATGGCGATGCCGCCGCAGGTGCCGACCCGAATGAAGGTATCCGCGCCGATGGCCGCCAGCTCCTCCATGGCGATGGAGGCCGACGGGCCGCCGATGCCGGTGGAGCAGACGGACACCTTCTGCCCCAGCATGGTGCCTGTGTAAATATTGTACTCCCGGTTCATGCCGATATGGACGGGGTTGTCAAAGTAGCTGGCAATGGACTGGCAGCGTCCCGGGTCGCCGGGGAGAAAGACATAACGTCCCACATCGCCCTTGTTGCAGTGAATGTGATACTGCATTCCGACATCCTGCATATAAAACACCTCTTAATTGGGGGTGTATCTGAAAACTGTCAAAACGCCCGATCAGCGGTTCTTTTTGCCCTGTGCCGCGCCATTTTCCCTTGAAATACAGCAAGTATTCCTGCGGAAAAATGGCTTGCCCAGGACAAAAATTCCTCGCTGCTGGGCATTTCGCCAGTTTTCAGATACGCCCTGATTTTGTTTTTATATTATATTACAAAATTCTGAAATTTGCAAGCAGTAATCGGAGTGCATGAGCACTCCGATTATCTGTCAGAAGAAACTGACCTGACTGGTATCGGGCAGGTCGCCGAAAGCACCGGCCTCTCTGAGCATCTGAATGTGGGTCTTGGACACCTTGGGGCAGGCGGCGGCGACTTCCTCCACGGACAGGAAGGTTTTGCCCTCACGACCCCGCATCAAGTCCCATGCCGCATTTTCGCCGAGGCCGGAGATCGCAACGAAGGGGGGCAGCAGCTTGCCGTCCTTGATGATGAATTTCGTGGCGTGGCTGTCGTAAATGCTGATGGGCAGGAATTCAAAGCCCCGGATGTAGTATTCGTAGGCCACTTCCAGCGTGGTCAGCAGGTCTTCGTCTTTGTCCGTGGCGTTTTCGTTGTTCTCGATGGCGTCGATGTTGGCGACCACCGCATCCTTGCCGTGGGTCATCAGCACCGCGTCGAAGCCGCCCTTCTGACTGCGGCGGTAGAAATAGGCGGAGTAGAAGGCCAGCGGATGATGTACCTTGAACCATGCGATACGGAAAGCCATCATAACATAGGCCACGGCGTGGGCCTTGGGGAACAGATACTTGATCTTTTTGCAGGAACCGATGTACCATTCCGGCACGCCTGCGGCCTTCATTTCCTCCTCCGCGCCTTCGGGCAGACCTCTGCCTTTTCGCACGGCCTCCATGATCTTGAAGGAGCGCTTTTCCGGCATTCCGCAGGAGATCAGATAAAGCATGATGTCGTCACGGCAGCCGATGGCCTGATCAACGGTGGCGGTTTTGGAGGTGATCAGGTCTTTGGCGTTGCCCAGCCACACGTCGGTGCCGTGGGAGAAGCCGGACAGACGCAGAAGCGTATCAAACCGGGTGGGCATGGTATCCATCAGCATCCCGCGGGTAAAGCGGGTGTTGAACTCCGGAATGGCGACGGCGCCGGTGGGGCCGAGAATTTTGTCATCCTCATAGCCCAGCACCTTGGAGGAGATGAAAATGGACATGGTGTCCTTGTCATCCAGGGGAATGGTTTTGGCGTCGATGCCGGTCATGTCCTCCATCATGCGGATCATGGTGGGGTCATCGTGGCCCAGCATGTCCAGCTTCAGAAGGTTTTCCTCCATGGAGTGGTATTCAAAATGGGTGGTGATCTGGTCGGCCTGAGGGTCGTCCGCCGGGTGCTGCACCGGGCAGAAGTCCCAAATCTCGTTTTCCTGTGGGATGACCACCAGACCGCCGGGGTGCTGGCCGGTGGTGCGGCGAACGCCCACGCAGCCCGCCGCCAGGCGGGCTTCCTCCGCCCGGGAGGCAGTCTTGCCCCGCTCGGACAGGTATTTTTTTACGTAGCCGAAGGCGGTTTTCTCCGCCACGGTGCCGATGGTGCCTGCCCGGAAAACGTGGGATTTTCCGAACATTTCGATACAGTAAGCGTGGGCTTTTGACTGGTATTCGCCGGAAAAGTTCAGGTCGATATCGGGAACCTTGTCGCCGCCGAAGCCCAGGAACGTCTCAAAGGGAATGTTGAAGCCGTCCTTTTCAAACTTCGCGCCGCACTTGGGGCAGAGGGCGTCCGGCAGGTCGGCGCCGCAGCCGTAGCCCTTGGGAACGTCGAAGGTGGTGTACTTGCATTCCGGATTGGGGCAGCGGTAGTGGGGCGGGAAGGAGTTGACCTCGGTGATGCCGGACATGTAGGCCACGATGGACGAGCCGACGGAGCCACGGGAGCCGACCAGATAGCCATGCTCCAGCGAATTCTGCACCAGCTTCTGGGCGGACATGTAGATTACGTCGTAGTGGCAGTTGATGATGTCGTGCAGCTCCGTCTCCACGCGCTTTACCATCAGCTCCGGGGGATTGTCCCCGTAAAGGCGGTGGAATTTGGTGTAGACAAGATTTTTCAGGTCTTCCACGGAGTTTTCAATTTTGGGCGCGAACAGATTGTGGGGGACGGGACGCAGAGATTCGCACATGTCGGCGATGCGGTTGGGGTTGGTGATGACTACCTCGTAGGCTTTTTCCTCGCCTAAATAGGAGAATTCCCGCAGCATATCATCCGTAGTGCGGAAATACAGGGGCATATCCTTGTCCGCGTCGTCGAAGCCCTTGGTCGCCAGCAGAATGTGACGGAAAATCTCGTCCTCGGGGTTCAGGAAGTGAACGTCTCCGGTGGCGACCACCGGCTTGCCCAGTTCCTCGCCCAGCCGGACGATTTTCCGGTTGTATTCCCGGAGGTCTTCATCGGTTTTGGCCTCGTATTTTTCGTTTGCCAGCATGAAGCGGTTGTTCGCCAGAGGCTGGATCTCCAGAAAGTCGTAAAAGGACGCAATGCGTTTCAGCTCGTCGTCGCTTTTCCGGTCGAGAATGGCCTGAAACAGCTCGCCCGCTTCGCAGGCAGAACCGATGATCAGCCCCTCCCGCAGCTTAAGAATGTCGGACTTGGGCATCCGGGGCACCCGGCGGAAGTATTGCAGATTGGAATCGGAAATCAGGTGGTACAGGTTGCGCAGACCGATCTGGTTCTTGGCAAAAATAATGATGTGCCTTGCCTGCCGATCAGTGATGCGGCCGCCGGAACGCAGATGGGTCATGGCGGGATTGATGGCCTGCAAGTTGTGGATGTCATGCTCCTCTTCCAGCTTGACCATGAGCTTCGCCATGATGAGGCCGCAGGTCATGGCGTCGTCCGCCGCCCGGTGATGGTTGAAGTCGGGCAAGCTCAGGGCATTGGAGACGATGTTCAGCTTGAATTTGTTCAGCTGGGGCAGAAGATTCTGAGACAGAATCAGGGTATCCGCCGCGGTGTAATGGTAGTCGTAGCCAAGGCGCTGGCACTCGGCGCGGATAAAGCCGGTGTCGAAGTCGGAATTGTGAGCGACCAGAACCCGGTCGCCGATGAAGTCCAGAAATTTGGGCAGCACCTCTTCGATTTTCGGTGCGCCGACAAGCATTTCGTCGGTGATGCCGGTCAGCTCCACGATTTTCCGTTCCAGCGGACGCTCCGGGTCAACGAAGGTCTGGAAACGGTCCACTTCCTCACCGTTTTTCAGCACAACAGCGCCGATCTCGATGATGCGGTCGCTGCGGGAGGACAGGCCGGTAGTTTCCAGATCGAAGGCGACGAATTCCTGATCGAAGGTGATATCCTGCTCGCCGTGGACTACAATGCGGTCGTCTACGTCGTTTACATAATACCCCTCACAGCCGTAGAGAATCTTGATATTCTGGTCGGTTCCGGCCACCTTGGCCTTGGAGGCGGCCTTCATGGCGTCGGGGAAGGACTGGGCGACGCCGTGGTCGGTGATGGCGATGGCCTTGTGACCCCATGCGGCCGCCTGCTTCACGGCGGCGGCGGTATCCGTCAGAGCGTCCATGTTGGACATGGTGGTGTGCAGATGCAGCTCCACCCGCTTTTCCCCCGGGGCAGTGTCCTGCCGCTTGGGCATGGAGCCGGGCTGCATGGCGTAGGGCTTGAGAACCATTTCGCCCTCGTATCGATCTTCACCCAGTTTTCCCTGCACCCGCAGGACGGAACCGACCTGAACGTTTTCCAGAATGGGTTTGGCCTCTCCGGCCTCCATAAAGCGGCTGACGCGGACGGAGTTGGTGTTGTCCGTCATGTCGAATTTCACAACATAGGCGTTGCGTTTTTTCAGCTCCTTGTGGTCCACAGCGAAGACCTTGCCCTCCACGATGACGGTTCCCATGTCCAGACTCAGCTCCTTCATGGGAACGGGCGTGCCCTTGAAGGGCTTGCCATAGAAAGTTTCGCTGGGGGCGGCGGACTTGTCCTCCTTCTTCGGCTGAGCGGCGGAGACGGCGGGAAGCTTTTGAATCTCCGATTCCCGCATGGACTCTGTGGCTGCAAACAGCGCTTTTCCCTCCAGCGCGTTGCCAGCCTCCACGGTGATATGCACCGGGGCGGCGAACCGCTCCCGCAGTACCTTTTCCACAGACGGGATGTGCTCCAGAAGGGTTTCTTTTCCGTTGGCGGCGAGCTTTACCGTGAGATTCTGTTCGTTCCATTCCCACTTTGCCCCGGCGAGGGAACCCCGCGCCATGGAGTTGCGGCTGACAAACAGCCACATCAGTTCTTCCGGTTCGATTTTTTGCAGCTCCGATTCCGGGTGGGTCGCGGTCAGCTCCAGCTTTTGCAGGCCGTACAGGCCACAAATGTCCTTGCGAACCTGTTCCAGCAGCCGCTGAGGGATGTATCGCTCCGAATGCAGCGCCACGTGGACGCTTCGGGTTTCGGGGTCAATATCCGCAGCGGCGATAGCCGCCTGAGAAAGGGCTGCATACAGCTCCTCAGGCGGCTCATAGTCCGGAAACATATTCAGAAAGAAAATTTGTTCTTCCATATCGTGTCTCTACAGTGCTTCAATTCGTTTCAGCAGGGCAGGGAGCAGCTCGTCATAGGGGAGCTTTTCCACCTGCACGCCCTTTTCAAAAATCATGCCCCAGCCGTCGCCGCCGGCAATGCCGATGTCCGCTTCGCGGGCTTCGCCGGGACCGTTGACCACGCAGCCCATGACCGCCACGGTGATGGGCTTTTCACAGTTTTTCAGCGCTTCGTCCACCCGGTTCACCAGACCGATCAGGTCGATGCGGGTTCGTCCGCAGGTGGGGCAGGAGACGATGTTCACGCCGTCCTTCCGCAGTCCGGCGGCCTTGAGAATGTCCCGGGCGGCGTAAACCTCCTGCACCGGGTCGTCGGTCAGGCTGACCCGGATGGTATCGCCGATGCCGTCCAGAAGCAGCGCGCCGATGCCGATGGCGCTTTTGATATTGCCTGCGCCGGGCAGGCCGGCTTCGGTCACGCCCACGTGCAGGGGATAGTCGGTTTCCTTCGCGGCCAGGCGGTAGGCCTCCACGGTCAGGGGTACGCTGGAAGCCTTCAGGCTGAGCACGATGTCGTGAAACCCCGCCTCCTCCAGAAGCCGGGCGTGTCCCAGCGCGCTTCTGAGCATGCCGCGCGCCGTCACGCCGCCCTCCTGGGCCAGAATCTCCTTTTCCACGCTGCCGGAATTGACGCCGATGCGGATGGGCACATGGTGCATTTTGGCGCAGTCCGCCACACGCCGCACCTCGCGCACGCTGCCGATGTTGCCGGGGTTGATGCGCACCTTGGCGATGCCGCGCTCCATGGCTCCCACGGCCAGGTCGGCCCGGTAGTGGATATCCGCCACCAGCGGTACGGGAGAGCCCTCGATGATGGCGGGCAGCGCCTCCAGGCACTGCTCGTCGTACACGCTCAGGCGCACGATGTCGCATCCGGCCTGGGCCAGGGCGCACACCTGGGAAAGGGTGGCTGCGGCATCGCGGGTATCGGTGTTGGTCATGCTCTGCACGGTGACGGGCGCGCCGCCGCCGATGGGAAGCGGGCCGATGAAAAAGGAGCGGGTGTTGCGCATGGGGATATACCTCCTCAATACCTGGGCTATCGGGTGTGGGTACGCCTTCATTATATCATGCCCGCGTGTGCCAGGGGAAGCACGGCGGGCCCCGGCGGGGAAAAAACCAAAAATCTTGCGAAAAACCTGATTGACACGGCCCTGCAAAACCGCTATCATGGGAATCGGAACAAAAGGCGCTTATCCGCCGGAAGGAGGAGCATGTAGTGGATGCCGACCCGTATAGTCGAAACGACGTTTTGACATTTCCATGGGCACAGGTTCACAGGCTCCGGGCGATAGGCGCGGCGCGCGTTGACGCGCAGATTGCGCCTGCATAGGCATGCGCCTGCCCGGAAGCGAAGCCGCCTTGGCGGCCGCAGAAAGGCAGGTTTTTTTGATGAAGCGGATCTATCTGACGGTGGAGGACCACCTCAACGAAATCAATACCTTTGAAAAGGGATGCTGGGTCCACCTGCAAAACCCCACGCGCGAAGAGATCGACGGTATCAACGCGCGTTTCGCGCTGGACCCGACCTATATCCAGTCCGCGCTGGACGAGGAGGAGAGCGCCCGCATCGAGCGCGACGGCGACCAGACCCTCATCATCGTGGACATTCCCTATGTGGAGGCCGAGGGCAATGGCTACAGCTACACCACCGTGCCGCTTGGTATCATCATGGTGGATGACGTAATCATCACCGTCTCCACCCGTGAATCCACCATCATCACCGACTTCACCGAGGAGCGCATCCGCGGCTTCTGGACGTTCAAGCGCACCCGCTTTATCCTCCAGCTCCTGCACCGCAACGCCTCGCGCTTTTTGGCCTACCTCAAGCAGATCGACAAGGCCAGCATGTTCGTGCAGACCCGCCTGGAGGCCAGCATGCGCAACCAGGAGCTGCTGCAGATGATGAAGCTGGAAAAAAGCCTGGTGTACTTCTCCACCAGCCTCAAGGGCAATGAGATGGTGCTGGAAAAGATGCTGCGCATGGACATGCTGCGCAAGTATCCCGACGACAGCGACCTTCTGGAGGACGTCATCATCGAAAACAAACAGGCCATGGAGATGTGCGCCATCTACCGCGACATCATGTCGGGCACCATGGACGCCTTCGCCTCCATCATCTCCAACAACCTCAACGTCGTCATGAAGGTATTGACCAGCCTGACGGTGGTTTTGTCCATCCCCACCCTGTTTGCTTCTTTGTGGGGCATGAACGTGGGCGTGCCCTTTGAAAACGCGCCCTTCGGCTTCTGGATGGTGCTGGGCATCTCGGTGGTGGCCAGCGTGGCGGCGTTTGTGCTATTGTGGCGCAAGAAGATGTTCTAAGGGGGAATATTGTGCGCACGGCACTGATCACGGGCGGTAGCCGGCTGATTCACATTCACCTGTCCC
>OGXT01001507.1_pt1 | contig 22415 bp, 27 predicted proteins | sample 1576361 | NCBI WGS metagenome assembly OGXT01 (sample SAMEA3541514, study PRJEB24748) | human gut metagenome | biome: human gut; feature: human-associated habitat; material: faeces | place: China | collected 2012 | reverse complement strand
AAGCTCAAGTTTGCTGCGATGAATCTCAAGAAACTCGCCCTCCACAAGTGGCGACCTTTTCTACATTTTTACCTTCACCTACTACAAGAAGCCACTTCGCGCCGATGCAAAGTGGCTTCTTTGACAGTCTGACCAGCTTTTGATACAAAGGCTGGTAGATTTCTTTTATCCCCTGACGGCCAAAAACCTTGCAGCAAGGCCTTTCCGGCTGTGTTTCGCTAAATCATAGACCAAAAACCGTATATTCCAGACACCCAAACAGGCGTGGGAGGACTTTTCAGCTCTCCTTCGTCCGTTCTTTATTTTACCCCCTGCTGTGGTGATCATGTGAGTTGCGCGAAAAGATTGAATCAGGGCGTTTTCAGCTGTTCCAGCGTCTCCTTGAGGTGCATTCCGTCCACCAGCCCGGCGAGGTAGCAATACTCATAGACAGGAATGTCGCAGCTGCGCGCCATGCTGATCAGTTCCTCCGCATCATCTTCGCCCATGAGCTGTTCGGCCTTAGTGCGGAGTGGTAGCATTTGTTCCTTGACTTTGATGCAGTCGGGATGCTGCTCCGCATCATGGGTAAGTTGTTCTACGCGGGCTGAGATAAGTTCCTTGAGGATGCTTTCCAATGTGTTCATGATGATAGACCTCCTTTTTCTTGGTCGGGGGGTCTATCTATCACTCCACGGGCGGCGGATTGCAAGTTATTCTTTGACTCCTACGCTATCAAACAGATGACTCCCTCAAAGCCCAAAAGAGAGCGGTGAGATCTGACATGCAATGAAACATCTCACTGCTTTGCGTTATATTTCTTTTATGACCGAGTCTAACTTGATCCCATTCTTCACACAATATCGTAAGGTAGCATTAAGCACTTTCTCATAGCATCGGGAACTGCATTTGCCAGAAAAGGCGTTCAGTAGGGTTCTATATTGGAGACCGAGCGCATTGGCCATTTGTTTTTTTGAACGAAACTGCTCATTCAGAAGGTGTTCTGCAACCAGCGCGATAATTCTATTTTCCATACGCTCCCTCCTGATCTATTCAACACTTCGCAAGCGATCAATCAAAGAGGTTTTACGGCTGCATTGAAACAAAATTGTCGGAATCACCGCGCTCAGGAGAATCAATGCAATCACAATCAACAGAGTGGGAAGCACAGGATATCGGCACAGGGCATAGCTCACCTGTGAGGAGAATACGTTCAACAGAATCAAGGTCAGCGTGGTGCCCAATGTGCTAAAGAGGAGAATGGCAATGATCGCATAGCTTGCACCTTCATAGATGACTTGCTGACGCAACTGGCGCTTGGTCATTCCGATGCTTTCTAATATCGCAAATTCAACCTTTCTACGAACGATGTTCGCGGAAAGAATGTTCACAAAATTGAGCAACCCGACAAAGCCAAGCAGAACGGCAATGCCCCCTCCAAGAAGATAGAGAACGCTTTGCATTTGCCGCAGGCGTTCCTTGGCTTGGATTCGTGAGGAAAGACGCATGGTGGACGATGCCGCAATTACAGCTGTAAGCGTATCATAAACGCTGCGCTCCTGATCATCGGAAACGTTAAACTGTACAGAATAAGGCTGAGCATCCGGTATGAGCTTCAATAGCAATTCATTCGAAACATAAATATTTGGTGCGATACTTTCCGATGCCCAACGATAGGCCGTTGGCACAAAGCCACCGACCGGGAGCGTAACCTGCGTCACGACTTCAAGACCGTCATTGCTGGTACGCATAGCGGAAAGTGTAACCACGTTTATATCTTGGAAAAGATCTGGTCGATCCGTGCTGATATAGACGTAATCCCCCAACGGAAGTCCCATGTTTGTCAATGCCTGATCATCTATGCCTACAAGATACCCCACAAGGGAGGAAGCGTCAGCTGTATCCAATGCGACCAACGCAGATGATTTCTCAGTTTTCAGATAATCGCTAAATGCGGCAGAGGATTCAAGCTCCATGTATTCCACATAGTTTGCTTGAAACTCTGAGTAAATCGGATCAGCAGCCAATCTCTGCGCCAGATCAGGTGTGGCAGATTCGATTATGAAATCACTTTCCATCGCAGAGGCCGCATATTGATCCGCGTCCAAACTGCCAATCATCCCAATTACGATGGAAAACAGCGTCATGCTTAAGAAAAGACTCACCACAACTAGAGCGGTGCGCAGCTCATCCTGACATAGCGCGCGCAATGCCATTTTCCAAACTCCCCGACCGATAGACGCATGTTGTTGCCCCTTTTGTGCACCAGTGGTAAAACGCGAAGCTTCGATGGGTGTAAAGGTGGATGCAACACGCGCAGGTTTCCAGGCTCCCAGCACAACTGTCAGCATAGAAAACAGTCCCGCACCAAGATAGATCAGAGGGTGAAATGAAACCTCCACGCCATAGGACAAATCACCCAGCTTCGATACGAAAAAGGGTACCATTGTCTGTGAGAAAGCCATGGCAAGCAGCAGTCCGACAGGAATGCCCAGAGCGCACAGAGCAAACGCATTGCCCATCACAAATCGCTTAATCTGTATGGATGTTGTTCCCAGCGTTTTCAGTTGCCCGAAGAAGCGAATCTGCTGGGAGACGGTCATACCCATGATGTTATGAATCAGCAGGAAAGCAGTCAGGACGATGAACAATATGATAAGTCCAAGGGAGAGAATGTTTGAGCGGTGCGCATCGTCGCCCACATCATATCGGGGAACCATGCGCAGCGTTTGGTTTTTCTCCACCTGCGCATCCACCAGAAGCCGCTGGGTATAGCCATCCACATTGCGGTTATCTTTGTAGAGAATAGACAGCGAGCCATTTTCACGTGTGCTGATGCCAACAGAGGATGCAAACGCATCCGATACCAGCAAAAAGTCCTGGCCATCGGAGCGAACATGCAGATCACTGTTATAATAGCCGCTTATGACAAATTGTTTTTCCAGAATTGACTGATCGTTCAAGTATGAAATGGAAATCTCCTGTCCAATAAAGGGCTGGGAAACGCCAAGCTGTGCCAAGGCATATAACGATCCCATGATCTCATTCTCGTTCTCCGGATACTCTCCTACGATATTTGTAAGCGCGGGTTTCCTGAATCGATTCCACTCGTTCTCGTCGTACCAGTAAAGTGAAAGCATTCGTGAACCGCTTACCGGTGCGACGTACATACTAAGCCCCGTATCACGAATATATTCCAGCTTTGCAATCGCGGCACATTGATCCTCTGTTGGATTGGAAAGGCCCGCATGTGCCGAGGTCCCCATCAAGCGCAACTGCTGGATATTGAGCGAATTGTAATAACTCAGCCCGATACTGAACACCGATGCCAGCAGCATGGAGGAAATGATGATTGCCAGAAAGACGAAACGATACTGTAAACCGTGCTGGCGCAGGTTGTTCCATACCAGCTTTCGCACGACGCCGCCGTTGTTATTGCGCATAGCTATTCCTCCCGACGATTTTGCCGTCTGCAATGCGAACAACGCGATCCGCAAGCTGAGCAATTTGCTCGTTGTGCGTAATCATGATCATCGTCTGATGAAATTGTATGGAAGTCATCTTGAGCAGCCCGAGCACGTCCTGACTTGTTTTGCTGTCCAGATTTCCCGTGGGCTCATCTGCTAAAAGGATGGCGGGCTTTGTCACAAGTGCCCGCGCGATGGCAACGCGCTGCTGCTGACCACCGGAGAGCTGATTGGGCAAACTTTTCAGTTTGTCTTCTATGCCCAGCATTTCAACGATCTTCCCAAAGAATTTGTTGTCTACGACGTTTCCATCCAAATTGATGGGAAGCGTAATGTTGTCATACACATTCAAAATGGGAATCAGGTTATAATTCTGAAAGACGAAGCCGATGTTACGGCGGCGATAGATGACAAGCTGATCCTCTGAGAACTCGGATAGTTCCTTACCGTCGATCAGCACCTTACCGGATGTAGGCCGATCCAGACCGCCAAGCATGTGCAGAAGTGTGCTCTTCCCAGAACCAGACGCTCCGACCAATGCGACAAATTCACCCGGTCTTACAGACAGATTGATGCCATCCAAAGCCCTGACGATGTTTTCGCCGCTCCCATAGGTTTTTGTGAGTCCAATTGTTTGAACCATATCCATTATGGACCCCCCTTTCTTACCAAACAGTATAGGGCATCCATCTAACAATCCGCTTACAACCCAAACGAAGGTTCTAACAGTTTTGTAAGAACACTGAGAACGTGCAGGATTCTCCCGGATCGGAATTGACCATGATATAGCCTCCCTGTTTTGATAGAATCAGAGATGTCAGATATAAACCAAGACCAGCGCCCTCTTTGCCTTTCACATTCTTCCCACGATAGAATCTTTTGAAAATATCATTCCATTCCTCGGACGGAATTCCCTCGCCGTGGTCTGTGATGTCAATGCGGACATAGAGGGAAAGCGGTTGGACGGCAATATCAATGGACGTTTTCTCAGGCGCGTATTTGATGGCATTCTCCAATACGTTGCCAATTGCTTCGGCTGTCCATTTGGGATCATGCTTAAGCTCCATATCTTCAAAATCATGCAGTGCAATGCGCATTTGCTTCGTAGAAAGACCCCCCTGCACAGCGCTAATGCTGGTAAGAAGGGTGTGCCGCAGAGAGAAATATTCCGGAGAAAGCGCAATCGCGCCTGTTTCCAGACGCGACATCTTAAAAAGGGTATCCATCATCCATTGCAGCCGGTTCGCGCTGTTTTTTGTCCGCAGCAAAAATTCCTGGGTTTCCTTGGGCGTAAGGTTTTCCTCCATGAGCAAAGATGTATACATACAGATGCTTGCCAGTGGCGTTTTCATCTGATGAGAGATATCCGAAATGATTCCCTGCACATTACTCTTTTCAACTGCGCTCTCCTCTGCGTCCGCTTGCAGTTTTTGGATGAGACGCTTCACCTTATGGCAAAGTTTGCCTTGACGGGTTTCTCCTGCTATCGTGGCGAAATCAAAATGACCTTGAATCGCCTGATCCAGCATATGGTCAACCTCGTCAAAAGTCTGCCGTACGTATCGGAAGCAAAGAAAGCCCCCAAGCAGACAGATTGCAATCGCCGCACAAATGCTGCCAATCAACATAAGGTGCCCTCCTGATCCCACATATATCCGATTCCATGGATGGTTTTGATGACGGTTGGGTTGCGCGGGTCTTTTTCAATCTTGTTTCGAATGCGATTGATATTGACAGGCACGGTATTCGCATCGATAAAATTTCCATCAACATCCCATAGCGCATCCAATATCTGTTCCTTGGACAGAACCTGCCCCGCGTTACGGATAAATAGGGAGAGAAGTTTGAATTCTGTTGCGGTCACGGCAATCTCTTTCTCCTCGTCAAAGAGTCTACATCTGCGCAGGTCCAAAGAGAAACGCCCGGAATAGAGACATTGGTCTCCAAGTCGGGCAGAACGTCTCAAACAAGCCTGCACTCTTGCGCGAAGCACAGAGAGCGAGAACGGCTTGGTAATATAATCATCCGCGCCCGCAGTCAAGCCAGACACCTCATCAATTTCCATATCTCGCGCCGTAAGTATAATGATCGGAATATCGGAGTGCTCTCGCAATTCTGCGCAGAAATGGATGCCATCTCCGTCTGGCAGGCCCAAATCGAGAATCAGTAAATCAAAGCTCTGTTCACGGAGAATACTTCTCCCGGCGGCAAGGTCGGGAGCGACATGTGTTTGGAAGCCATCCTTTTCAAACAAAAAGGAAATGCCTCTGCTCAGATTTTCATTATCCTCTATGATCAAGATTGACCTCATTGTTTTTCCTCATTTACGCCTTACATCGTGCATCAAGGTGGTTCTCTGAATCCTTGCGTCGTTCGCTTTACGCGAATTATATACGGTTTAACGAATCATATCAAGCACGAGCTTGCAAATAATTGCGCAAAGGTGCTATCTTCCACTATTTATTGAACTTTAGCAGTTCTCGCAGCACATCGGAAATCATCTTTTCCCGTTCCTTCTGCAAAAGGTCATCATTCGGCTGTATTCCTTTTAGCAGAAGCGTTCTTGTTACAACCAGATCCACCAGTTCTATATCCAAAGGGTTGGCGTCATCAAAAAACTCATTGCGGATAATGGCATCCAGCTCCTCTTTGGTAAATGACCAATTCCTGTCGGCCAGCACGGTTCGCAGCTCACCTTTATCTTGAACCGACGCCAGACCACGACTTGATCCATCACAATACTTCATCTACGTTTTAAGCCTTTGTCAAGGCTTATCTCCCCTCATAAGGTTATTATTTCTTCCCTCATTATAGCATAAAGAGAGCTTATAAGGGAAGATGTTTCTTATGGCGTTCCTTCATAAAACTTCGAGGTATCGATAAAATAAGAAGATATACTGGAAGTGCCATCAAGAATTTTTTGATTGATGGACATGGCGATGTTATCATGAATATTCTCCCGCTCGCCATGAGCAATAGCAGCGCGGATAGAATAATGCAGTTCAAAGTCCGGCTGAAAGGACTTCAACTCTTCCAAGTCGAAATATACTTCTACTCCGTGCTGTTTCAGTTTGCGTATGGCATTCAGACCGTCAAGGGTATCGCGTCCAAAACGGCTGACGCTTTTGGTCAGAACCATATTGTATCGTTTGCTGATGCAGTCATTGATCATTCGTTGAAATTCAGAGCGATCATCGCTGGCTCCGCTCTCAAAATCGATGTAGATGTCCGCCAATCGCCAGTGCCATAAACGATAGACCTGCTGCGTTAAAGCAGAAACCTGCATCGCCATGCTGTGCAATTGTGAAGGCTTATTTGTGCTGACCCTGGCATATATGACAACGGTCTTTTTCCCAAAGTTGGCGTATTGGTGTTTTTCGATTTTATGAACGATTCTCTCCGACATTATGCCTTTCCCTCCTGACGCTTTTGTAAAGCGTTTGCAATACTGCTACTGACCAACCGCATGATGCTTTCCTGTGAAGCGCCGAAGCTCAGAAAATTGATGCTTCCATACCATACGATACGCCCGTCGATCACCGCATATTTTTGGTGGATGTCTGACTGAAACTGAAGATGAACGCCAAGAGCAGAGAGCGCAGAATGGGCAGCTTCAGCAGATGTCCTGCTTGCGCCTTGGAATGAGGATGGCGGGCGTGTAAGGATGGTTATCTTAACGGAACGCCATTGTGCTTCAAAGAGCAGACTCTCCAACCAGCGGATGCGACGCACAGACGCATATGGGCTGACGATATATATACTCTCCTGTGCCCGTGAAAGGTCTTTCAGGAATATAGATTGAAAACTGTTTTGGTCATAGATGATTTCACGGCTGACTGCCATGTCAGCGGAGTCAGACGAAACCTGATAACCGATGGCGGCATATCCTTTCAGACGCTTGTAATACATCCGTTCCAGCATGGGCGCGTTGATGTCCACATAATCATAGATACGAACATCGCGTTTGTCGGTGTGCAGACGATGAAGTCTGCCGGCATATTGCGCTACAGTTCCCTTCCAGGATACGGGCATGGTCAGAAACAGCGTATCAAGCCTTGCTTCGTCAAAGCCCTCGCCGATGTATTTGCCGGTTGCGCATATGACCAAGGGTTTGTCGGCAGGCGCGTTTTTCAGCATTTCAAGCTGATGCGCGGACTCAGAAGAACCTTTGCCGCCGGTGAGCGTCATTACATCTTCAATCTGCTGCCTGAGCAGATATGCAAGGGCATGAACATGCGCCGTCCTCTCGCTGAGAATCAGGCAGTTTCTGTTTTCGTGAACGCAGGCAAGGACATCATCCACAATGCTATGATTCCGAAGATCGTCCTCCTGAAGCCGCGCATAGTATTCGCTGATTCTCATGGAGTGATTGTCCTCTTGGTTTTGAAAGCGCGTGCCCATGAATCTGGGAATCAAAAGGTGCGCAAATGGGCGTTTCTCCGCTTGCGATTTTGCATCTACCCGATAGCGGATCGGCCCCAGATACATGTGCAAAATGGGATGATGACCATCCTGTCTGGTGGGGGTTGCGGTCAGGCCGTATACATATTGCGCACGAACGCTTTTGAGTGCCTGCTCAAAGCTGATTGCAGGCACATGATGACATTCGTCGACGATGACCATGCCGTAGTCGCCGATCCACGGTTCGACTGCGTCTGCGTTTCCAAGGGATTGCAACAGGGCAATGTCGATGATGCCGCTGCGGGTATCTCTTCCACTGCCGTATCAGCGTTCCAGAACTACGGAAGCTTATTTCGATACGAATTGAATCAGGTATTCTTAGCGATAACCCATTAGAAAAAAGTCAGTGGGAGCGAATTCCACATAAGGGACAAATACCAACTCCAGATGAATGGCTGCAATATGTGATTGCCACGCTCAAAAAAGAAGAACTGGATCATTTTCTGCGGTTGCCTTAGAAAACGATCCAGTCTTAAAAATTTATATTATGGAACCACCGCAATGGAAATGCTGCCTTCATAGTCGGCGAAAATGCTTACATCGTCCGTGATGCATCCGATGGTGACGACGGGCACAATGGTCTGCTCCAGATGATCGCTGTGGAAAATGGCGACCGACGGTCCGGGATACCAGTAGGCCAATCCGCCCAGCTCATAGAGGCGCGTATGCTGGTCAACATCAGGAATTGCTTCCTCGGGATCAAACGCTTTGGCGAAACCGGGTGCGGGATTCCATAATTCTACGGTCAACGGCAGCTTTTCGGCAAAGAACCGCGCCGTTTTGTTATCATAGAGCACGCCATGGAGCGTCTCTTCTCCCACCGTCAGCGTAATTTTCTTCCATACGTCTGTTGGAATTGGTGCCCATTCGGCGGGGTTGCTCCAATCATCGATGGCGCAGGAGGTCAGCAGGAGCAGAAGAATCAACAGACATAGCAATAAAATATATTTTGTGTTTCTCCTCATCGCCGACCTCCTTTGCCTTTAGGAATGTTCTCCGAACAGCCAGCCCATGACGCTTTTTTCATGGGCAAACGCCTGTCCGCCGGAATGCTGATCGCGGAAGCCGCGCTCGGTGAAAAACTCTGCGGGCTTTACATCCAGTACGATCAGTCTGCCAATTTCTTCTTCCGTCAGCCCCTGCGCGGCGTACAGCTCGCGCAGCGTATGATAGGCGGCAATGAAGGAATCGGAGCCGTAATAGCTGTCCTGCGCGCCGATGGCGAAGTAGACGGGCGTGCGCGCCTGCGCCAGTACGTTCAGATCGCCATCCCACTGCGAGCTGGTGGCGAGGTACGCCGTGAACAGCTCCGGCTTCGTGCCCATCACCAGCGAGCCGGTTTCCCCACCGCCGGACATGCCGTGCAGGTAGACGCGCGACGCATCTATATTGTAGTTTTCGAGAAAGTACTCCGTCAGGGCGATGGCTTCGTTGGCAGAGGTCTGACCCCAATCATTCAGCTGGGTTGAAAGCACGATCATTTTGTCGTTGTAGTGGATGGCTTCAACGCCGAAATCCTCCACCATGTTCGCGCCGACGCCCTGAAAATACAGCCCTTCCCAGCCCGGAAGAGTCAAAAACAAGGCATAGGGTTCGCTGCCATCATAGCTTTCGGGAATGTAGCTGCTGAAATGGATGTCTCCGATTTCGCTGTGCAGCACGTTGTCGTTGATGAACCCACGCTGGGTCTGTGTGCCCGGTGTGAGGGTTCCCTCGGCTGCCGCCGTGCCGCACAGGCAGCACAGCAGCAGGAGGAGGGACAGAAAGTGCTTCATGGACTACGCCTCCCTTGTCAGTTCAGGCCGTGTTCGCCCAGCCAGCTTTCGATGTTCGCGGCGATTTCATCGCTGTTCATTTCCTGGAACATGAAGTGGCTGTTGCCGGTGATGCCGATTTTGGGCAGATCGACCACGGTGCAGTCGCCGCCGTCGGCGTTATAATGCTCGGCAAAATCCAGCGCGCCGTCGCGCACCTGCTTCCAGAAGCCGGTGGAGGCAATGTCCTCGGGGCCGTTGTCGATGTAATCGCCAAAGTAGATGGCAATCGGAATCTTCGCCTCCAGCAGGCGGTTATACTGCTCGGAGCCGACCTGCGGCGTTCCGCCCGGTTCGATGGCGACGATCGCGGCGACATTTTCCACCGGTACGTCCCAACCGACCGCGCCGCCCTGTGAATGGGTAACAAAGATGGACTTATTGCCCGTACGCACTTTTACCTGCGCCATGACCTCACCCAGCGCGGCGGCGGCTTTTGCCTGATCGAAATTGCCCGTGTTCGGGGTCATCTGGCGGAAGAACTGATCTTGCGCCTCGTCGCCCTCCGGAAACTGGGAGCCTTCATAACGCTCCGGCGCAACGCGTCCGATGCGGAAATGGGTGTACCATGCTTGGTCGCCGGGCTTGTATTCCTTGGAATCCTCCGACCACACGTCGAGGAAGCCGTCAGTGGACATACTCGCCTGCGCGCCCGCTTCGCCGCGACCCGGCTGATCCACCAGATAGGCGCTGTGGCCGTTGCGCAGGAAATACGTCGCCCAGCCCTCGCGGCCGTCCGGCGTGGTCATCCAGCCCATGCGGGACTGGCCGTAGCCGTGCAGATAGACGATGGGATGACCGTTGTCGTTGACGGGAATCTGGTACAGCACATTGGCGTGATCGACGTGCGCCGTATTGCCTGCGCGGGTCGCATCCAGCCAGTTGGTGGTGGGATCGTAATCACCCTCTACAGGCTCGGTCACCGTGCCGCCTGCGGAGAATATGCCCTGTTCGGCAATGGACAGGGGCGCTTTTGCTTCCTCGGCCAGCACCGCGCCGCTCAGCAGCATGAACGCCGCCAGTATGAACGATAGAATTTTCTTCATCATGATTTGCATCCTCCTCTTAGAGATTGAGCGGAGACATTTTGCAAACGTCCCCGCCCGTTGGTTGCTCTCAGTCTTTCGTCACGGTCTGCGCCTGCTCGATGGCCTGCTCGATGCTCTCGGTCAGGCCGCTGATCCACGCCTGCACATCGGCTTCCTCAGTGCCATAAGAGAAGCGCGCGCCCTCCAGCCATTCGCCGGTGCCCGCCGCTTCAGCCAGCAGCGTGCCGCTCTGGCCCAGACCGGAGCTGGCGGAGGTGCAGAAGGGAATCACAGCCTTGCCGGTGAAGTCGTTGCCGGTGACGAACTGGTTGACCGGCCACGCAGCGATGCCCCACCAGATGGGATAGCCGATGTAAACGGTGTCGTAATTGTCCCAGTTTTCAGGGCTGATCTCGGTCAGCGTCACTTCGTTCTGGGCTTCGGGATGGTCGTGCTCATAAACGACGCGGCTGTTGTCGTTCGTCCAGTTCAAATCTTCATCGGTGTAAGGTTCTACGGGCGTAATGACGAACACGTCCGCGCCGGTTTCCTCGGCAATCATATTGGCAATGCGCTCGGTGCTGCCCGTGGCGGAATAGTAGACGACCAGCGTTTTGCTCGGTTCTTCGGTCGCTGCGGGCTCTTCTGCAAAGGCGGCGACGGCGGTTAGGGTGAACATTAGTGTCAGTACAAGTGCGATCAGCTTTTTCATAAGGGAACTCTCCTTCCTGCGTCCTTTGTGGACGTTCTCTTTTTTTCGGGCGTTTTCTCAACCCGACGCTTGCATTATAAAGCCGATTCAGCCGTCATGGAAGTCTCTGTTTGTTCACGAGTGTATACCCGAAGGTTATAATATTTACCGACTATGCTTGCAAGAAGCCCATAGCTCGGGTACAATATAAATAGGAACAGAGAAAAGGAGCGTGAACCGCCGTGTACAATCCCCAGCTTGAAACATTTCTGCGCGTCGCCGATGCGGGCAGCTTCAGCCGCGCCGCCGAGGAAGCGTATATCACGCCGACCGCCGTTATCAAGCAGATCAACCTGTTGGAGGAATCGCTGGGCGTGAAGCTCTTTGACCGCACGCATCGCGGGCTCACGCTGACCAAAGCCGGACGCAGCCTGTATCAGGACGCGAAATACATCATTCAATACTGCCGGGATTCGGTGGCGCGCGCGAAAAACGCCATGCTGGAGGATACCAACGTCATCCGCGTCGGCTCGTCGCCCATGACCCCCGCGCAGATTCTCATGCAGCTCTGGTCGAAGGTGAACGAAACCTGCCCGGATATCAAATTCCAGATTGTCCCCTTCGAGAACACGCCGGAAAACGCCCGGGAGATTCTGGGTAATCTCGGCAAGCGCATCGACATCGTGGGCGGCATCTTTGATGAAACCATGCTGGCGCTGCGCGGCTGCGCGGGATTGGAGCTGGTGCGCGCGCCGTTCGGATGCGCGGTGTCCATTCATCATCGGCTGGCGAGCAGGGATCAATTACAGCTTTCCGATCTTTACGGCGAAAACCTGATGCTGATGCACCGCGGCTGGAGCCACTATGTCGATCAGCTGCGGGACAATCTCTGGCAGCATCACCCGCAGATTCACATAGTAGATTTTGATTTTTACAGCATGGACGTGTTCAACCGCTGCGAAAGCACGAACGACGTGCTGCTGGCCATTTCCGGCTGGGCGAGCGTACATCCTCTGCTGAAGGTCATCCCGGTGGAATGGGATTACAGCATTCCCTACGGCATCCTGCATTCGCCCGAGCCGTCGCCCATTGTGCAGCGATTTCTGGACGTGGCGAAGGTTGTCGGCAAAGAACTGTACGGCTGATATAACCCAAAGGTATACGCTCATGAACAAAGCGAGACTTCTCTTGAAGCCTCGCTTTTCTTATAATAAAGGCGAGAACGGAAGAAGAGGTGAAAGCATGAGACAAGTGGGAACCTTCGGGCGGCTTTGCCGGGTACTGACGGCAATTTGTCTGCTGGCACTGGCAGCCGGAGCCGCTCATGCGGAAGGAGCGCAGACGGAAATGTTCGATCGGAACACGCCCATTCAGACGGTGCTCGACGATCCCGCCTTCGGCGATTACGGGCGGCTGCTCTTTCCGGTGGACGCGGGCTATTTCAGCGGCAATACGCTGGGCAATTTGCGCCTGACGTGGTATAGCCACATCGACCCGGACGAAACCGTGGAGATCGTGAACACCCTGCGCAATCGCGTCCTGAACGGCGAAATCGTCTTTTACGACATTTACACCGAGGCGGAGAAGGCCGCCGATCCCGACAAGCGCGACACGGGCCTGTTCTTCTTCAAGGGTACGCCCGGCGCGAAATTCGCCGTATGCAATGCGGGCGGCGGATTCGCCTATGTAGGCGCGATGCACGACAGCTTTCCCCACGCGCTGGAGCTTTCAAAGAAGGACTATAACGCCTTTGCGCTGATTTACCGCCCCGGCGCGCAGACGGCGTGCGAGGATCTGGCGCGGGCGATCCGCTTCATCTTTGAAAACGCTGAAATGCTGGAAGTGGATACCAGCAATTATTCCCTCTGGGGCGGTTCGGCAGGCGGACGCATGGCAGCGTGGGTCGGCTCCTACGGCACAGCAGCGTTTGGCGAGATTGATCTGCCGCGGCCTGCCGCCGTCATCCTGCAATACACCGGCCACAGCGAATACAGCGAGCTTGACCCGCCCACCTTTGCCTGCGTGGGTGACAGCGACGGCATTGCCAGCTGGCGGCTGATGCAGCAGCGGCTGGAGCTGCTCAGCGAGCTGGACACGCCCACGGAGTTTCACGTCTATCCGGGACTGGGACATGGCTTTGGACTGGGCACCGGCACAGTGGCGGAGGGCTGGCTGAACGACGCGGCGGCCTTCTGGGAAAATCAGATAAAGTGAGGATAGGAACATGAAGAAGAAAACGAAGATTCTGCTGATCGTACTGGCGATTATCCTTGTACTCGCGGCAGCGGCTGCCGTGATCGTTTTGCGCATGAACCGCGGCTCCCGCACGCCCATCGACAATAATCCGGAGCCCGCCGTGAGCGGAAACAGCAATGTGCTGGTCGCGTATTTCTCGTGGTCGGGGCATGGTCAGCAGATGGCGAATTGGGTGGCGGAGGAGACCGGCGGCGAGCTGTTCCGCATCGTGCCCGAGGTGCCTTATGGCGATGATTTCGACACGGTGGCGGATCGCGCGCAGACGGAATTGAACGACGGCACCCGCCCGGCGCTTTCGGCGCATATCGATCCGGAAATCATGGCTAAGTTCAATACCGTCTATCTGGGCTTTCCGATTTGGTGGTACGATCTGCCCACGCCGGTGTGGTCGTTCTTGGAGGAATATGATCTGTCCGGCAAAACGATCATTCCGTTCTTCTCCCATGCGGGCAGTTCGAACGGCGCGAACAGCTTAAATCGCCTGACCTCGCTGGCGACGGGCGCGACGGTACTGACCGACGACGCGCTTTCGATCAATGGTGATCGCGTAAACGATTCTGAAACACAAGTAAAATCGTGGGCGGTTTCAGTCGTACATAAATAAAGAAAGGAAGCATGGACGATGAACAACTTTATCTTCGAGAACAAAACCAAGGTGTATTTCGGCAAGGGCGGCGTGAAGGAGTATCTGGGCTGCCTGCTGAAGCAGTATGGCCCAACGGTGATGCTGGCTTATGGCGGCGGCTCCATCAAGAAAAACGGTGTGTACGACGAAGTGACGGGTATTCTGAATGCGCAGGGCAAGAAGGTGATCGAGTTCTCCGGCATCATGCCCAATCCCACCTATAAAAAGGTGCAGGAGGGCGCAAAGCTGGCGCGGGAGAATCACGTCGATCTGATTCTCGCCGTGGGCGGCGGTTCGGTGTCCGATTGCTGCAAGATCGTCTCCGCGCAGGCGAAGCTGGACGAGGACGTCTGGGACATGGAAATGGTTAAGCACACCTTCCCCAGCCAGTTCATTCCGTTGGGCACGATCGTGACGGTGTTCGGCACTGGCTCCGAGATGAACGCGGGCGCAGTGATTACGCACGAGGAAAAGAAGCTCAAGTCCGGCATCTTTGGTGCGCAGGCAGATTTCGCGTTCCTCGACCCGACGTATACGCTGTCCGTACCCTTCGGTCAGGTGATCTCCGGCGCGTTCGACACGCTGAGCCACGCGATGGAAACCTATTTCGGCAAGCCGGACGAAAACAACCTGTCGGATGACTTGGGCGAAGCCGTGATGCGCAGCGTCATCCGCAACATCCGCGTGCTGATGCAGGATCACGACAATTATGAAGCCCGCAGCGAGCTGGCGTGGGCCTCCGCCATGGCGGAAAACGGCGTGCTGAAAACCGGCAAGGTGACGGATTTTCAGGCGCACCAGATCGAGCATCAGCTGGGCGCGTACACCAACTGCAACCATGGCAAGGGTCTGGCGGTGATTCATCCCGTGCTGTACCGGCATATCTACAAGGCGGGCGCGGCGCGCTTCGCGCGGTTTGCCCGGAACGTCTGGGGCATTGCCCCCAAAGGATGCGACGAAGCCACGGCGCTGGCGGGCATTGAAGCGCTGGCGGCGTTCATCAGGGAAATCGGCCTGCCGACGACCCTTGCCGAGCTGGGCATTCCAGCGGACACCGACCTGCGCGCCGTGGCGGATTCCACGAACATCACCGCAGGCTGCTGCAAAAAGCTGACTCACGACGAAATCTATGAAATTCTGCTGGAGTGCAGATAAGGAGGAACGCCCATGAAAGCACTGCTGATTAACGGAAGTCCCCGGCCCCATGGCTGCACCTATACCGCCCTGACGGAGCTGAAGCGCACGCTGGAAGCCGAAGGTATTGAAGTCGAGCTGATTCACGTCGGTAACAAGGATATTCGCGGCTGCATCGCCTGCCGCAAGTGTCACGAAACGGGCAAGTGCGTGTTTGACGATATTGTCAATGAGGTTGCGCCCAAGCTGGCGGAGGCGGACGCCTTCGTCATCGGCGCGCCGGTGTACTTTTCCTCCCCGGCGGGCGGCGCGATTGCCTTCATGGACAGGCTGTTTTTCAGCACGCTGGGCGTGGACAAAACCATGAAGGTGGGCGCGGCGGTGGTCACCTGCCGCCGGGGCGGCAATACCGCGTCCTTCGACGTGCTGAACAAGTATTTCACCATGACCGGTATGCCGGTCGCCAGCAGCCAGTACTGGAACATGGTCTATGGCGGCTCGGCGGAGGAAGTGCAGAAGGATGCGGAGGGCCTGCAGACCATGCGTACGCTGGGCAGAAACATGGCGTTTATGATGAAGAGTATTCAGCTGGGCAAGGCGCAGTTTGGCCTGCCCCAGAAGGAAACACCGATTTTTACGAGCTTTCATCGATAATTTGAAGGAGGAATTTTTATGAAGAAGCAGACGGCAGGCAGAACCAATCTGGGCGATTTCGCCCCCAAATTTGCGGAGCTAAACGACGACGTGCTCTTCGGCGAGGTCTGGAGCCGTGAGGACAGGCTGTCCGCCCGCGACCGCTCGCTGGTCACCGTGACCGCGCTTATGGCGCAGGGGCTGACGGACATTTCCTTCCGCCACCATCTGGAAATGGCGAAGGCCAACGGCATCACCCGCAGCGAAATTGCCGAGATTCTGACCCACGCGGCGTTCTATGCGGGCTGGCCCAAGGCGTGGGCGGCGTTCCGCCTGGCCAAGGAGGTCTGGACGGAGCCGGACGCGGATTCGGCGAGGCAGGCGCACCAGAACGCCATGGTATTCCCCATCGGCGCGCCCAACGACGGCTTCAGCCAGTATTTCAGCGGCAAAAGCTACCTCGCGCCGGTTTCCACGGAGCAGGTCAAGGTGTTCAACGTGACCTTTGAGCCGGGTTGCTGCAACAACTGGCACATTCATCAGGCGGAAAAGGGCGGCGGACAGATGCTGATCTGCGTGGCGGGTTGTGGATATTATCAAGAATGGGGACAGAAGGCACGCGTGCTGCATCCCGGTGACGTGGTGAACATCGCACCCGGCGTGAAGCACTGGCACGGCGCGGCTCCCGACAGCTGGTTTTCGCACTTGGCCGTTGAGGTGCCCGGTGAATGTACGCATACCGAGTGGTGCGAACCGGTCGACGGCGAAGAATACGGAAAACTGAAGTAACTGGGAGGGAAATGCATGAGCAAGAAGGTACTGATCCTGTCCGGCAGCCCGCGCAAGGGCGGCAATTCCGATTTGCTGTGCGGCGAGTTCGCCCGCGGCGCACAGCAAAACGGCAATGAGGTCGAGATCATTCGTGTGGCGGCGAAGAAGATCGCGCCCTGCTCCGGCTGCTATTATTGCCGCGCACATAACGGCGAATGCGCCCACAAGGACGGCATGGCGGAAGTGCTGCAAAAGATGATTGATGCGGACGTGATCGTCATGGCCAGCCCGGTCTACTTCTATTCCATCGACGCGCAGCTCAAGGCTGTCATCGACCGCACGGTGGCGCGCTGGCTGGAAGTCAAGAATAAGGATTTCTATTACGTCGTCACCATGGCGGACGAGGACGTTTCCTCCGCCGACGCGACGCTCGCCTGCCTGCGCGGCTATGCTGCCTGTGTGCGCGGCGCGCAGGAAAAGGGCGTGATCATCGGCAGCGGCGTATATGAGCCGGGCAAGGTGAAAGACAAGCCCGCCATGCAGCAGGCGTATCAGATGGGCAAAAACGTATAAGGGAGAGCATATCATGAGCATTCTGTTTATCAATGGCAGCCCTAATCACCACGGCAATACCGCTTCTCTGGCGGCGGCGCTTCTTAAGGGCAAGGAATATGAAACCCTGAACCTGACCGACTACACCATCGGCGCTTACGGTCAGCAGCTTCCCGGCGACGGACTGGACGCGGTCGTCGCCGCCATGGAAAAAGCGAATACGATTGTGATTGGTTCGCCGCTGTACTGGCACAATATCTGCGGCAGCGTCCGTAATGTACTGGATCGCTTCTACGGTCGCGTGCAGAACGGCGGGCTGTCCGGGCGAAGGCTGTATTTCGTGTTTCAGGGCGTTGCGCCGGAAAAGTGGATGCTGGAGGCGGGCGAATACACCATGAAGCGCTTCGCCGTGCTGTACGGCATGAGCTATGGTGGTATGGCGACCAATAAGGCGGAAGCCGAAAAGCTGAACAAAACGCTTTAAGGAGGCATCACTATGGAATATGTAACCCTGAATAGCGGTGTAAAAATGCCCATGGCGGGCATTGGAACCTTTCTGCTGACCCCGGACGAGGCGGAGACTTCCGTCCTTTCCGCGCTGCAAAATGGCTATCGCCTGATTGACACGGCGAACGCCTATGTCAATGAAAAGGCCGTGGGTCGCGCGATGAAGAAATCCGGTCTGCCCCGCGAGGAAATCTTCCTCGAAACCAAGCTGTGGCCCGCGTTTTATGAACAACCGGACGCGGTGGAAAAGACGCTGGCGCGTCTCGATACAGACTATATCGACCTTCTGCTTATTCATCAGCCCGCAGGCAATTATCTGGCGGGCTACCGCCTGATGGAACAGGCTTACGAGGCGGGCAAGGTGCGCGCCATCGGCCTTTCTAATTTTAACGTGGATCAGATTGAGGAGATCATGAGCGTCTGCAAGGTGCGCCCCACTGTATTGCAGACCGAGCTGCATCCCTACAATCAGGAGCCGAAGCTGAAGAAGCTGCTGAAAGAAAACGGCATCGTGCCGCAGGCATGGTATCCGCTGGGTCATGGAGACAAGGCGCTGCTGAATGAGCCGCTGTTCGCTGCGCTGGGCGAAAAGTACGGCAAGTCCACCGCGCAGATCATCCTGCGCTGGCATATGCAGGACGGCAACATCGTCATTCCCGGCTCGAAGAATCCCGATCACATCAAGGCGAACTTCAGCCTGTTTGATTTCGCCCTGACGGGCGACGAAATGACGCGCATCGCGGCGCTCAATCAGGACAAGCGCTATTACACCAGCACGCCGGAGCTGCTGGCAAAATACGCTCAGATGGTGCCTCCGGTGGACGAGCAGAAGTAAGGCGGCGCTCCCGTCCCGCAAAATCAGAAGAAAGGATGATTCATGATGAAAAAGACGCTTACGATTTGTCTTGGTCTCGCGCTCATTCTGACTCTTTGCGGGACGTTTGCAGGCGCGCTTGCCAGCGAGGTGGAGAACGGTATCGACGCGATTGAGGATGCAATGATGAAAGGCAATACGAATAGCGTCCATCTGAACATCCGATCGGTTGCACGTGGAGACGTCATTTCAACGCCCTACAGCGTATTGTTTCATGAATACGGGCATATGACCGATTACCTGATTGCCCGTTCTGGGGGATACGGAAGATACAGTGCGTATTCGGAGCTGTTTCAGGGATTTGATTCCAGCGGAAACGCCATCATGCATCGCAGCTCCTCTGGCGGTCTTTTGGGCAGAACCGCGAAGAAAGAGCTTGAAGGACATCTTTCGCGTATCCGCAGATACGATCCCAATATGACGCGAGATCAGGCCGCAGACAGGCTGATCAGCGAAGCAATGGGCAAGTACAGTATGCGGGATCGTTCCGATATCTCCGATATGTTTGAGGGGGCTGGCATTGGCAAAGCATACCCACTCGGCAGCGGACACGGAACGAATTACTGGTCTGGCAGGGACAGCGGCAAAGAAATATTCGCAGAGATCACATCCGCTGAAGCCGCGCATCCCGGATCCCTGATGGCCATCAAGGAGTATTTTCCAAAGACCTACAAGGTTTACCAGGACATGCTGAAAGCGAGGAAGAAGAAATGACGGCTATTGAACAGGCCATGAATGAATACTACGCGCACTTCGGTGCCCCGTATCCCTATGCTGTGGGTATCGGCTTCAAAGGTGAAACGGATGAAGAGAACATCCGAATCATCCGTGAGGCTATTGCTAACAACACACCTGTTGTGCTCACGCCTTGCTATGGGGCAAATCGAGACTATTGATCAGGAGGAATACGATATGATCTCTTGTACGCTGAACAACAGGAAATACACCGTGGATTTCATCACCGGGCGCGCGCTGCGGGAGATGGAACCCGCGGCAAAGATGTACAGCCGCATCGTCGCGCTCTCGAATGCCGCCCTCAAGGGCGAGACACCGGAGGATGCCAAAGAGCTGTCCATCGGCGAGGCCATGGACGTGATGATCCGCTGGTTCTGCATCCTGTTCGGCAACCAGTTTACGCCCGACGACGTGCTGGATCACTACCCGGTGGACCGGCTCATGCACGACATCGCGCTGGCGCTCATGGCCGTGCAGACGCAGACGACCGGCATTCTGGATGAGTTCCCTACGAAGGCAGCGAAGACGGAAGCCCCGGCGGCGACCGCCTGACGCTGCCTGATTTCATCTATTCCACCTACAACAGCCTTCTGGAAGCCGGCTGGCGCATGGACGAGATCGACCGGATGGACCTGCCGGGGTTTCTCAGGATCCGCGCGTGGAACGCAAGGCGGGAGGCGGAAAAAAAGAAACCCCGCCGACGCCATATCGACGAGGTGTGGCCGGATGTGAAGCCATAAAGCTCATTCGGACAGGAACAGCGCCCGGAAACTGTCCTGACGCTGGTGAAGGATGCGGACGACAAGCACTGTACTTTCCATGCACACATAGAAGACGCAGTAATTTTCGCAGATCAGGTACCGATACTCGGTATGTACCGCGATCAGCGCATCCAGAGGTTTGCCGCGACCGGGATGATGTTCCAGCGAGGAGACGCTCTTTTTGAGCTGGGCAAGGATTCTCCGCGCCGCGTCAGGGTTACAAAGCTCGTCGCGGATGTAATCCCGGATGGAAACGAGGTCGTTCCGCGCTTCTCTGGAGACGATCACACGGGCCATGTCAGACCTCCAGTCCGTCAAAGGCTTCATCGACGGTCAGGCCGCCCTCTTTGTGATAGGATTCAATCCCTTTGGACAGCTCTGCCAGAAGGCTGACGGTCGCCTGCAGCTTTTCATATTCGGCAAGGCTCTGCACGACATATTTCCCGCGCCCGTTTTTGGTCAGGTATACGGTGGCGCCCTGATCGCAGGAACGCAGCACTTCACTGTAGTTTTTCAGGTCGGAGATAGGGACGATGCTGGGCATGGAATCAGCTCCTTTCCGGTCTTAGTATACCCGTATTTATCGTCAAATTCAACCCGAAATTCAGCGGCAATTCATGGCCGCTTCTTTTGATGCGATTGGCAGGTGAGAGAAGATGAGCGAAACCCTCCGCGACCTGGTGGTGTCCCTGTCGCTTCAAACAGACAACTTTACCCGCAACATCCGCTCTGTCCAAAAGCAGATCGCCGAGGCGGAGAGCCAATTCCGCCTTGCCGCTGCGGGCGTGGAGGGCTTCGAGCAGAGTGCGGAAGGGCTGACTGCGCAGCTCTCCACGCTCGAGCGGCGGCTCACGCTTCAGCAGCAGGCCGTCACGCAGTACGAGCGCGCGCTCACCGCCGCCAACGACAAGCTGCAGGAGTGCTTTGCCCGGCAGGGCGACTACGCCCAGCGCCTCACCGACGCCAGAGCCGCCCAGGAAGCGCTTAAGGCACAGGTGGCCGCCGCCGCGCAGCAGGTGCGCACTTTTTCGCAGACGCTGGGCGACAGCGACTCCGCCACCATCGCCGCGCGGGCCAATCTGGACGCGCTCAAGACCGAGTACCGCGCCTCCGTGCAGGAGGTCAAAAAGCTCGCCGGGCAGAACACGGCCCTCCAAAAGAGCACACAAAACGCCGCCGACGCGGTGAGCACGGCAAATGTCAATCTCAACAACGCCCGCGCCGCCGTCCGGAGCACACAGGCGGAGATCACCCGTTGCAACCAATCTTTGCGTCTGGCGCAGACGAATTGGGACGCTGCGGGCCGCTCCATCGACGAGAGCCGCGCGGCCATCGCCACCTTCGGAAAGCAGATCGCTTTGGCCGAGAGCCGCTTCAAGCTCGCCACCGTGGGCATCAAAGAGCTGGATACCAGCGTTACGGGGCTTGCCGCCAAACAGACGCTGCTCACCGAAAAGCTCGATTTGCAGCGCCGAAGCCTCACGCAGTACGAGGCGGCTTTGCAGGGCGCAAAGGAGCAGCTCAAAGCCGCGCAGCAGGCCAACGACCCGGAGAAAATCCGTCAGGCAAACGACGCGGTCATCGACGCGGAAACCGCGCTGAATCGGGCCAGAACCGCCGTGGCGGCGACGCGATCGGAGATCGAAAAGACGAATCAGCTGCTCGCCACCGCAAAGTCCGCCTGGACGGCAGCAGGCAAGTCGCTGGAGGATTTCGGCAAAAAGTGCGACGCAATCGGCAAGGGCCTGATCACAGCGGGCCGCGCGCTGACCACCACCGTGACCACGCCCGTGCTGGCCCTGGGCGCGACGGCCATCAAGGCGTCGCTGGACTTTGAGTCCACCTTCACCAGCGTGCGCAAGACCGTGGACGCCACCGAGGCGGAATTTGACGCGCTGGCCGCGTCCTCCAAGGCCATGTCCACGCAGATTGCCGCCTCCACCGGCGAGATCAACGAGGTCATGGCCACCGCGGGCCAGCTGGGCATCAACAAGGACTATCTGGCGGATTTCTCCCGCACGATGATCGACCTGGGCAATTCCACGGACATCGTGGCCAACGAGGCCGCATCTACGCTGGCGAAGTTCGCCAACATCACGAACATGGACCAGAGCCTGTTCGGCAACC
>OGXT01001502.1_pt1 | contig 22454 bp, 16 predicted proteins | sample 1576361 | NCBI WGS metagenome assembly OGXT01 (sample SAMEA3541514, study PRJEB24748) | human gut metagenome | biome: human gut; feature: human-associated habitat; material: faeces | place: China | collected 2012 | reverse complement strand
TTTTTGGGTTACTTCCCGGATATTGATTTCGGGATTGAAATTGGTAGCGAATGCCATACCATGATTACCGGCATTGCAATCGACAATATCGAGATATTGCATCTCTTTGAAATAATGTTTCGCTGCATAGGCCGTATAAACCCCGCTCACACCCGGATCGAATCCGCAACCGAGAATAGCCGTCAACCCGGCTTGCTCAAAACGTTCTCGATAAGCCCACTGCCATTTATATTCGTATTTAGCTTCGTCGAGAGGCTCATAGTTGGCGGTATCGAGATAATTGACACCGCAATGCAAACAGGCATCCATAATCGTCAAGTCCTGATAAGGCAAAGCCACATTGACAACGATATCGGGCTTATGCTTTTTGAACAATGCCACTAAATCCTCAACCTTGTCGGCATCGACACGGTCGGTCACGATATGATTGCCGCCAATAGCATCGGCTATGGCATCGCACTTGGACTGCGTGCGACTTGCCAAAACGATTTCGGTAAACACATCGGGATTCTGCGCTATTTTATGCGCCACCACCGTTCCTACTCCTCCGGCTCCGATAATAAGTACTTTTCCCATTTTATATCTCTGTTTTTTTTATTCGTTATTCATTTCCACACTCAAAAACGATGTTCGACACAAACCCTTTTTTCTTCTTCCAAGAAAACGACTCATTCACCTTTATCGGTATCGGACGTCAGGTCGAGCACCTCCTTATCTCCGCTTTTATCGAAATACTGTTTCCTTAACGGAGACGCTGTTATTTCTTTATAAAAAGAACGATTACGGAATACATCTATCGCCAAATAAAGAGCGTGACGGAACGACTGCTCGTCGGCTCGGTTCTGTCCGGCTATGTCGTATGCCGTACCATGATCGGGAGAAGTACGAACTACCGGTAATCCGGCCGTATAATTCACCCCGTCTTCCATCGCTATCGCCTTGAAAGGCGCCAATCCTTGATCGTGATACATAGCCAACACACCGTCGAATTGACGATAATGTCCGGTTCCGAAAAAGCCATCGGCCGGATAAGGGCCAAAACAAAGCATTCCTTTGGCATTGGCCTCTTGAATGGCTGGCTTTATGATTTCAATCTCTTCTGTTCCCAAAAGTCCGTCGTCTCCGGCATGAGGGTTTAACGCCAACACGGCAATCCGAGGCTTTACCACACAAAAATCCTGCCTCAACGACTGTTCAAAAATTTGCAACTTTTCAAGAATGGTTTCCTTCGTAACAACAGACGAGACTTTCGAAACAGGCACATGCCCCGAAACCAAAGCGACCCGTAAAGTATCGTTCAACAATATCATCAACGCCTTTTGTCCGTTCCCCAAGCGACGTTCAAGATACTCGGTATGTCCGGGAAAATCAAACTTATCGGACTGTATGGCATGTTTGTTTATGGGAGCCGTCAACAATACGTCTATCGAACCAGCTTCCATATCGGCAGCAGCTCGTTCAAGAGCGGCATAAGCAGCCTCCCCTCCTATTGCCGTAGCCTTTCCTATTTCCACTTTCACATCGTCGTCGACACAAGTAATCAAATTCACTTTATTTTCATCGGCTGCCGATGCATCGCTAATAATATTAAAATTAACAGCCGGAATATCGAGAGCCTTCCGGTGATAGGCGGCAACCTTAGCCGAACCATAGACGACAGGTGTACAAAGCTCCACGATATGTGGGTCGGACAATGTTTTGAGGATAACCTCATACCCTACTCCATTGATGTCACCCTGGGTAATTCCCACTTTTATTTTATGTTCCATAACTCCAAATCTTTATAACTTAATTTTCTCGGCATACGATCGCCGACCTAATTTGAGCTCACTAAGGTAACAAAAATCCACGATATACCCTGCCGGATATAAGAACTATTTAAAACCCCGATTCTATTTCTTGTTTTTCTCGGCCGTAGACAACATACCGCAAGCCGCAAATATATCTTCTCCTCTCGAAGCCCGTATAGTAGCCACTACCCCACGGTTATTCAATCGATCCCGAAAAGCCTCCATCGATTGCATATCGGTACTTTTAAGAGTTACTCCCGGAATAGCGTGAAACCGTATCAGGTTCACCCGGCAATCCATACCTTTCAACAAACGAGCCAATGCATCGGCATGATCCAAACTATCATTGTACCCGTTAAACAAAATATATTCGAAAGAAAGCCTACGTTGGTGAGAAAAGTCGCGCCGACGCAATAAATCCAAGACATCGGTCATCGGGAATGCTTTCTCCACAGGCATAATTTGCAAACGCTCCTCCGGGAAAGGAGAGTGAAGACTCACGGCCAAATGGCATCGGCTCTCATCGAGAAAACGACGTATGCCGTTCAAATGGCCTATCGTAGACACGGTGATTCGCTTCGGGCTCCATGCAAAACCCCATTCCGATGTAAGAACAGACAGAGCCCCCATCACCTCGTCGAGATTATCAAACGGTTCCCCCATACCCATAAATACCAGATTCGTCAGTTTATCGCTATACTCCACCGAAAGAATCTGATTAATTATTTCGGCAGAAGACAAGCTACGCTTAAAACCCTGTTTCCCGGTCATGCAAAAACTGCAATTCATCTTGCAGCCCACTTGCGACGACACACACAAAGTAGCCCTGTCGCGATCGGGAATATAAACCGTTTCCACAAAATCATCGCCTCCTACCCGAAAAAGATATTTTATCGTTCCATCGGTAGAACGAAGAGACTGAACCGGAGCCTCCCGGCCTATATCATAGCGCTGTGACAATAACTCCCGATGCTTCAACGAAAGGTTCGACATGCCCGCAATATGATCTATACGCTTTTCATAAAGCCACGAAGCTATCTGTTTCGCCGCGAAACGAGGCAGTCCGTTCTCCTCGGCTACCGTCTGTAACTCCTCTAACGTTTTTCCCAACAAATGTTCCTTTTCCATGACTATCGAGAGATTCTACAACACAAATGCAAAGTGCGTGTATCGAGCCGACAGCCACGATATACGCACTCTGTGTTTATCAAAAAATCCGTTTATTAGAAGAAACGAATCATCGTATTTTCTATTTCCGCTTTATCCCGAAGAACTTCCATCAAGCGACTGTTGATGAGATAGCCGTAATTCTGCTGAATCTTCTGAGTTTCTGTCTGGGCATCGAACGGTTGTTCCGAAACGGTTTTGTCCGTAACCGTAAACACATACACCCCTCTCGATCCCTTCACTGGACCTACGAGCTTTCCATTCTCCGAAACGGGAGCCAAACCGCTCAACACCGGTTCGTAACCGACACCTGCGATAGACGGGGAAGAGAAAGACACGAACTTGGCGCTATCCACTTGTGCCTTCATAGCCTCGGCATATCCGGCCAAAGAATTGAGATTCTTCGATTTCAAGTCACCGATAATTTTCTCGGCTTTCTTATCGTTACGAATCTGCATAGCCAATATATCTTTCACTTGTTCCAGAGGAGCATATCCTTCTTTTGTAATGTTGTCAAGAGCAGCAACCACGAACGAGTTATCGAGAGTAAAGATTTCCGAAACCTCGCCTTTGTCGGCATTAAACGCCCAACGAATGGCTTGACGGGCATCATTGATTCCGGGTAATGAATAATCTTCGGCACTGCATTCATAGCTGTTAACCGTATATCCGGCCTCTTTTGCCCCCGTATTGAATTTCTCTGCATTATTATTGGCTGCACTATAAGAAGACAACTGGTTATAAAGAGCGGTATGAGTTTCTGTACTGGGATTGACAGCCAAAACATAAGCCGCTACTTTGGCTTTTTTCACCGGAGCCGTACGCGACAATATTTGTACAATGTGTTCCCCGCCCAAGCTCTCGGCCTTGAAATAACCGTTTCCATTCTCGCTAAATACTTTGTTGATGAAAGGTCTTCCCACGCTGGAAGCCATATTTTCCATTAACCAAATTTCATCATTCCCGTTGTATTTCGGAGCAAGTTCGGCGAAACTTCCTCCATGATTCAACACATTCAAAACGCTATCGATCTCTGTCGAACGGGGTTGAAACGAAAGCAAACGAACTTTGATCGAATCCGGGGCGACCTTCGTATCCATCAAACGATACATCGTATAAGTATCGTTTTCGAATTCCATCGGAGACGATTCATTTACACTGGCCGTTTGTGCAAATTTTTTCATTTTTTCGGGCATCGACGAAATAGCCACGAAAGAATCGTCATAAGACTCATCGGAATTATTGGCGATAAAAGCCACCACATCGTCCGTCGTAGCGAATACCGATTCGTTCATTTCTGCCTTTTCCTTAGCTTTGGCATAATCGGCCTCACTGGGTACGATATTTACCGTGATGTATTTGATCGAACGACGTTCGGGCGTTTTATAAAACGACTTCATCTTGTTGTATTCGGCTTTAAGCTCACCGTCGCTTACAGCGATCGTCGAATCGGCAATCGATGTATACGGTTGTAAAGCATAAGCTATATTGGCCGAAGTTTTATTATCCTCGAACGAATTTTCAAGATCCAGCTTATTCGGCATAATCGCACGATTCAATAAATTGGCGAATTTCTGAACGGCACGATTTTGTTTAACCTCCTGTTCGAGTCTGAGCCACATTTGGCGTTGAGGCTCTATTTGCGCGAGCAACTCCGGTGTATTGTATCCATGAGATTCCGGATCGAGAACCACCTGCATAAAATTAAGCAAACCTTGACGGTCGAACTCTCCGGTTTGAGGATTCGTAAAATACTGGCGCACTTGCGGAGATATATTGTCACCGCTTAGCAAGTCGGCAAGTTCTTCTTTGCTGACAACGATTCCCAGTTCTTCAAGTTCCTCGCTCAACAATATTTCATTCACCATCTGGTCATAAACCTCTTGATTGATACGGGAAACATACCCTTCGGGCAAAGTCATTCCGCGTTGTCCATACATTTGTTGTAATTCATCTGTACGTACCTTTACACGTTCTTGAAATTCTTCGACTCCGATATTCGTCCCGTTCACGACAGCGACTTTGTTTTGATTCATGGCGTAGAAGGTATGTCCCGAATTCAGGAAGTCCCCTACGATAAAAGCGAGCAAGGCGACCCCTATAATCACCACGAGCAGGCCGGCTTTACTTCTGATTTTGTTTAACGTAGCCATTTGTTACTTTGAATGAATTTTAGTTTTATATTTTATTATTTTTTATCCTCTTTTACTAAGGGCACGAAGATACAAAAATTTGGATTTATATCGGCAGCGAAAGTACAAAAAAATCTCTTATTTCTCTATTTTCATGCGTACAAGTTCTATTTTCGTAGCTTTTCGTTGTAAAATAGTAAACCGGTAATTCCCTATTTCCACGGTCTCTCCGAGCCTCGGCAATGTCTGATAATGATACAAGATATACCCGGCGATCGTGAGATAATCGTCCGATTCGGGAATATCCAATCCGAACTCCTCGTTGATTCGCTCGATTTCCATACGTCCCGAAAACTCGAATTCGTCGTCGCTCACTTTACGGGCGACAAGATTTTGAGTATCATGTTCGTCCTCGATGTCTCCGAATATTTCCTCGACCAAATCTTCGAGAGTTACCAGTCCGGCAGTTCCCCCGAACTCATCGACCACAATAGCCAAACTTTTCTTCTGTTGCATCAAAGTGCGCATCAACTTATTGGCCAACATGCTCTCGGGAGCGAAAACAGCCGGGCGAATACTCTTTTTCCAATCTTCGTGCCGACGAAACATCTCCGATGCATGGATATATCCCAGAATATTATCGATATTCTCGCGATAAACCACCACTTTGGATATGCCGGTACTGATGAACGTTTGTAACAACTCCTCCACCGTAACCTCGTCAATATCCACAGCCACAAGTTCGGTACGGGGTATCATGCAATCCCGTAAATGAATATTCGAAAAGTCGAGAGCATTTTGGAATATTTTCATCTCCGGCTCCACCGGTTCGCCCGAATCAGATTCTTCTATACTTTTCTGGATAAACGAGTCAAGTTCTATCTTGCTCATCAGGGCTCCATAAGGTTGATGTGCGATCTTCACTCCCCCCAGTCTCATCACGCATTTGGAAACGACAGACGTAAACTTCGAAATCGGATATAAAACGACATAAAGCAACCACACGAAAGGAGAGAAAAAACGCATCGTCGCATTCGGGTTAACACGGAAAATCGTCTTGGGCAAAAATTCACCCACGAACAAAATTAACAAAGTGGACAGCAACGTCTGCATCAAAACGACAAAAGCCTCCTGATTCCACACCAAAGCTATGACCGGCTCCAAAAGAGCCGCCATGCCCATACCGTAAATAACCAAAGCTATATTATTGCCCACCAGCATGGTCGAGATAAACTGCTCCTCGTTTCCATAAAACAGCCCCAATATCTTCGACATCATGCCCTGCTGTTTCATATCCAGTTCAACCCGCACTTTATTCGACGACACGAAAGCAATCTCCATACCCGAAAAAAAGGCCGAGAAAAGCAACGCTATGATAATAATCAAAATCCAATTCATGGCTTTATCGCTTGTTTAGGAACGGCGACACTATCGACCTTCGCCGAATCGGGAGGGACAGAATCCCGCTTGATAGGGAATATACCGCTGGTACGACGGATTTTATACCGGGTCATCTGTTCGTTAGACGTAAACCCATACCCCTCGATGACTTCGTCCGGAGTTTCTATATGAATGAACGAATCGGAGTAAATCTCCCGTTTACGCTGATCCCAAAAGATTTGAGACGTAAGAAAAACCTCTTCTTTCGTATTCTCTATACGCACATTCCGGTCGAGCCGCCACAACTGTTTGTTCTTAAAATAAATAGCCGTATCGCCCTGAATAAGGGCCTCGGTAGCGAAAACAGAATCGAACTTCTCCACATGCAATCCCCGAGGGAAATACCAGTATGGCTCTTGGGCGTTCTCATACATCAACCATTCGGGAGCATTGATACGATACCTCGTCACACCCGAATCTGAAATAAGAGTCATGACATCGAGCGTACGCAACGTAGGAACTTCCGCGGCATCTTCGAATCCCTTCACCACTTCGTTCTTAGGCCCCGAACACGCACTCCACAACAAAGGAAAAGCGACAAACGCCACCACCCACAAACGGGAGATACTGATAAACCACCTATCGGTATTTTCTTTTTTTGCCATTCCAGATAAACTATGTCACAAAATTATAAATAGTTACACGGCTCTGCAAATAATCCCACGAAATTATCCTCTTGGCAAAGCCAATCCTTAAAACAGCAGAGGATTCACATTCCACTATCGGAAGGATATTTTAACCTCCTCCCCTGCCGTGCCCCGCAGCCTTACGAGGCGCTACAAAACAACATAGGGAGAAAGACTACTTTTCAATCCTCTCCCCCTGTGCGGCACAGCCATATAGGGGGAGTGCCCGTAGGGCGAGGGGGTTAAAAAGACGGAGGGGTTAAAAAACAGCGACAGCAACAGAATCAAGTATCCCCTCCTCCTCTGTGTTTTGCACAGCAAAATATAGGGGAGGTGTCCGAAGGACGGAGGGGTTGAAAAACAGCGACAACAACAAACCGGGTATCACACTCCTCCCCTGCCGTGCCCCATAGCATTGCAGGGTGTGGCGAAGCCATATAGGGCGAGGGGGTTAAAAAGGGAGGGGGTTGAGAAAGAAATCAAAAGCACGGGAAAATACCCGCCTTTATCGGGCGGCGAAGACACAAGGGATTAAAAAAACGCCCCGGTTCCCCGAGGCGTTTCCACACTATGGCTAATCATACAAATTATTTCACGATAAACGATTTTACCACGACTCCCTGCGACGTAGAGTATTGCAACATATAGCTGCCTTTCGAAAGATTCGAGACATCGACAGTCGTCACGTTATCGTCAATCTCACCGCTTTGCAACGCCATACCCGCCACGTTATAGATAGCATATTTGCCTTCGGCATAAGGTACTTCTATCGTAAGTACATCGGTGGCAGGAACCGGATAAATTTTAACATCTTCGGCAAGCACTTCGTCGATACCCGAAGTCGAAAGCTGCAAATCGAATTTCTTTTCATAAGAATTACGGCTTTCTTTATGAATCGCCTTGATATAAACAGTTTTGTGAACGGCTTTATCCTCGATCAACTTTGTCGTATAGAGCTTACCGTCACGGACTTCGTAACTCGGTTCGGCATAAGTACCGCCGAATTGCATCATTCCTTTCAGTTCGAATTCATATTCGGCATCAGGCATGTCGCTCAATACCGTGACATCGGCGACTGCGACTCCCGCCGGAGTTCCTATTTTCACGCGAGTCGTACTCAGGCGTATGTCATACGGGGTTTCCGATTTCGGAGCCACCCCTACGACCACTCTATGATTATCGGGATAGGATCCTTGTACATGGTCTCCTAAGTTATCTAACGTGTAAAATCCATTATTTACACCTCCCCAGCCCCAATTTACATGGTAACTGGTAAATCCGTCCCAGCCGTCGAGGTTAAAACAGTGTCCCACTTGGTTCCCTTCGTTACCGGCATAGATGACCGCACGACCTCGTTTCAACTCGCTTTGAATAAGCTCGTGCCATTCATTGTCCTTTCCGGCATAATCTATGTCGCGAGAATAGGTCGTACATGTCTCCGGGAAACCGTAATAGTGTCTGAAATACCCCGGGATATTTTGTGTTATGGCTCCTGAACCGTCTGCACCGTATTCCATATCGATCAACACCCCGCAATGGTACAACAATCTGGCTACCTCGCTATAATTATTGGCTCCCGATAAAATCGCATCCCAATCATAATCGGGTTCGTTGTCGAAATTGACCGACAAAAAGCCGGCATTCGTCGATGTATAGGATTTCGTTCCCTGTCCCCGCAACGGATACCGCACTACGGTCAGAGCCTGCCCCATAGCTACGGCCACGCAACCGACGTAGGCTCGACCGCCCGGACCGCCGGACATTTGAGGACAAAGACTATTGTAAGGTGAATCTTGATTCCATGCTACTGTTATCAGCGGATCGATTCTATCCTCTGTCGCACGGCTTACGAGATCGCCCGCCCAACGATAATGACGTTGGAGAGCCGGGGTTTGACGAGCTATTTTTATTTGGTCGGTATATTCATTCAACCAACCTTTTATCCATTCCGGTTGGCCTTCCGAAACATACTCGCTATCGAACGAATATCCCAATAAGGGATCTACGGTATCTTCGGCCGAAATCAAAGCCCACCCACCTTTTTCAAACCGAATGATATAATACATCGGCTCATTTCCTTGAAATATGGTTTCCACTTGGGCTTTACCGCCTTTAAACAGAACGCCGCCCCGTTGACTCAACAGCATATTGGCCGTCTCTACCGCCGTGCTTTCGGGCACTACCGCCGCATAATTCCCACCTATCCATGAGAAAAGCACTGCCACTAATAACAATAATCTATATTTCATAATCGGTTTTTGGTTTCGTTTTACAAATATATCTTTGTATTGACTGACAAAAATAGGCAATCCGAATATATTCTGCAACAATTTAACATTTTCTATGTTTTTTATCCGACAAAATGAAGTATTTATTTTCTTTACACGGCAATACCCTCATAACAAAAGCAGAATTACCCCCACTCCCCCAATATTTCCTTAACAATATATAGGGAAACGCCCAACAGGGCAAGAGAGTTAAAACAGAGAAATCCCATTTTCAATCCTCTCCCCTTGCCGTGACCCGCAGCATGACGGGGTGTTTTGCAACGCAAAATATAGGGGAGGTGGCACGCAGTGACGGAGGGGTTAAACCAGACAATCAAAAAAATTCTTATGCTATCTTTTCAACCCCTCTCCTCCGGAACTTCGTTCCTTCGGTCTCTCCCCTATACCGCTACGCGACACAGGGGAGAAGGTTGAATAGTTCCCGCTCACCACATAAAAAATGCTAGACCATGAAAGAAAAAGAATCTCCCTTCCTCCTATATTCTGAAAAAAAATAGGAAAGTCAACTCTTAAAATAAGGATTCACGTTCCACTATCGAAAGGATATTTTAAAACTCCTCCCCTGCCGTGCCCAGCAGCCTTACGAGGTGTCGTATATAAAATCGAAGCAGAAGCGAAAGGGAAATACATCTCCCCCTCCTCCTCTGTGTTTTGCGCAGCAAAATATAGGGGAGGTGGCCGAAGGACGGAGGGGTTAGAAAAGAATAAAAAAAAGAGTCGATGTCTAAAAGAGGAATAAGTAAATAAGGATAAATTTATGTTGCATCTTTATAATATCTATCAATCTGAATACAAGATAGATAAAAATTATTTATTACAAAATCGATAAATAATTAAGAAATCACTATAAACTAATTAAAAATATGCTTATATTTGTGTTGATACCGTAAATGGACTCGCGGTGGTATCGAACAGATATACCACGAGAGGAGGTTTTATATAGCCTCCGGTCCATGATGATGCAAATAGCGATTTGCATTAGGAGTCCATTTACAGTATCAATTACTCACTCATCAGGGTCGGAGGCTTTTTTATATAAAAAGCGATGACAAAATATTCTTTCTTACGGCTTAGATTATTAAGAACAATCCGGGAGTGGATTTGTTCAGCGAACATGATTGATATAGAACATTTTACAAAAATATTCTATTCACTCGGCGAAATCGATCGGTCTATTGTTAAAAAATACATACACGGAGATTCTATAAGAAACATCTCCCGATGTCTCGGCTATTCAGAGTCCTTTATTTACGAAAGGATATACAAATTTCACAAGAAAATACGAAAAGTTTCTCGTCACGAGAAGGCACAAGATTTCGACTAAATCCAGCTTCCGCAGATTTACTCTACAACGACAGACTCGGTACTGACAATAACAAAGCAGCCGATCTCTAAAAGACCGGCGGCTCAATAACTCTATCCTTAAAAGGATCAACGAATACTTTTCATTTTAAGATTTTGTCTGATAAGGGACTGCATATGAAGTTTTTCTGTTGCAGACAACGGTTTCATTTCCGACAATTTCATCTCGTTTTTCAACAACTTTATCGACGACGGGATATTAGTATTTGCGGCTGCGGCTTGAACAGATCCTTTAAAGAAGAGAGATGCATTCCACAAATCATACCACCCTAAGCTAAAATTGCTGTCACTGGGGTCGGCATCGGCATTAAAGCAATAAAGTCCACACCAACGATCTTGCGCATACACAACCTCGTCGCCTTGTGCTTTTTCAGCGAAGTTTACATATTCAAAATTATCGGTTTCACTCTCTGGAAGTCCTGCGAAAGTGAAAATAGCGTTAACCATTCCGACATTAGTTTCTACCTGCATAACTCCCATAATTTGTAAATCAGCAATTCTAAAACCATTATCGGTCACTTCGGCTTCCAGTTGATTGGGATACCCATCCTTAAAATAGAAATGGTCTATTACAAGAGTATCAGGATTATTTGCATGTTTTAATGAAAACTCAGTATCGAATCCCATAGGTGTACTTCCGGGTTGTTGTGTTTGAAGATCATATTGATAGAACAAGAATCCGAATGTACCTGTAAAATCACTTTCTTGTGCAGCGGTATACTCCCAATAAGGAGCTGCAACGGTTTGAGTTTCTTCATCGACGCCACCAACCAATGCAGCAGACACATTTCCGCCGGCATCAGCGAAAGCGCCCTCGGCAAAATCGAGGAATACATACGATACGGCTTCGTTCTCGTCGAACACTACACTTTCAGGCAAAGTAATCGTAACAGACTCATTATTGATAGCGACACTCTCGATCGTACCGTTGGCATAAGAGGTAAGGTTACCCTTCGTCACATCGTAGGTGATAGCACCGCTTCCTCGAACAACGGTCTCGTTGAAAGTCAAAACGACACTGCGTCCGCCGTTCGTAGCTTTATATAAATTACCGTCGGGAACGTTCACCAAATAAGGAGCCTCTTCGTCGGGCAATTCGACAGATGCCGAAGCCACAGCCCCGCAAACGCCTTTTTCATTGGATGCCACGGCATATACATAGTACGTAGCCCCTAAATTCTGGTTAGAAAGCGTACCGCTCACGCTGGGTTTTTCGGCAGCTTTCACCAATGTAGAACCTTCGTATTTCGCTTGCAACAACTGGTCGGGATCGACAGTCATCGCCTCGTCGGTCACAATATAAGAATAATATACGGTTCCCTCTGCCGGAGTAATGGTTACCTTGAAAGCATCCACGGCTGTTTTTTCAGCCGTCACCGTTACGGCAGGACCTTCGCCCATATCCACCGGCGTAAAGTCTTCGAATTCGGTGCAACCTGCCCCCATGAGGCAGATTGCAGAGAATAATCCTATAATATATTTTTTCATTGCTCTATGATTTTAATTATTCTTCAACTTTTGTCAATGTAAGAGTCCTTACGCCCGTGAGATAACCAACAGTCTCACCACCGGACGCAGCCGAAGCCAACACGAATGTATTTATGGCAATCGTGTTATTCGACACGTAAGCCGTCGCCGAACTTGCGCCATTGAAATCGAGGGACAAAGTATAAGTGCTACCATAAGTACCCAAATCCTGACCGGCGTTAATCGTTATCGACTTGAAATCGGCACTTACCGTACCCATTACCGATTTGTAAACAGCTCCACTCTCTGTCGGAACGATCTGCGTAAACCAAACTCGATCTATATAGTCTGCATCTTTCACGACTTCACAAGTCCAAGTGAATGTTGCACCATTGTCGTCTTCGAACGGCGATACACCCGAAGCCGTATAAGTTCCCAAGATTCCGGCAGCGGCCAGCGGGTGGTCGTCATCGCTGATGGTGACGGTAGTCGTGTAGTTCGCACCTAAATTACAGCCTTCGGGAGCAGAAAGTTTGATATCGAAACACACATCGCCATTATAATCGTCGTTATCGATAGGTTCGATCGATATGTAAGCGACCATCTCGCCGTCAGCGGTAAACGACAAAGTATTCGACGTATTTTTCAAACAGTAATTCACACCCTCTTTCGCAGCGTTTTTACCGGCATAGGCAGTCGTATCGATTTCAAAACCCACCGACACATCGAGCCCTTTGGAAGCCACCAATGAAATGGGGATTTTAACCTCTCTAGCTGCATTCTCGGCTATGGAAGTGGTCTTGCTGTCAAAAGCCACGAATGCATCTTTGTCGCTGAACATAGGAGTATCCACCGATTGGCACGAAGCTAATACCCCTCCTACAACAGCCGCATATATAAATTTACTTATTTTCATAATTGTCTTCTATTAAAATTTATTTGCTTTGATAACCGGGATTCTGATCCATGTTTTTGTTATTCAAAATATCGTTCTCGGGAATAGGCAATGCCCAACGATAGCTCGGGAAATCGATATTTTTCGTGAGCGGATCCAAGTCGTAATCGGTCCGAACCAACGACTTCTGCAATCGTTTCATATCGAAGAATATATGCCCCTCGAACAAGAACTCCTTGCGGCTTTCCTCGAACAGGTTGTCGAGCGTCACCGTGGCGTAAGCCTCGGCATTACGGTTCGTGGCGACGCGGTTCAAATCGTCGATGGCGGTTACGCCCGACACCGTGGCTCCGCGGTAAATAGCCTCCGAACGTATCAGATACATTTCCGAGATACGCAATACCGGCACGTTATTGTAGGCCAACAGTCCGTTTTTACCGGGGAACTTGGTCGACCAGCGATAACCCGGATACTTACTGTTGGTTTTCGTCAATCCGGTCAGGCGCACATCGGTTGCGTCATACAAATCGATAAGGTCGTTCGATACTCGAACGTCGCCGTAACCGGCTCCACCTGCAACTTCGGGTGCTGTCAAGTAGTCTCCGAGGTCACTGCGGCTGCCGTCGCTTTGGGATACATAAACTTCAAATATGATTTCGCTGCCCGATTGGGGGGCTACGTCTACCGAGCCGTCCCACATCGATACGAAGCGGTCGCCCGAAAGCAGACGAAAACGCCCGTTCTTGATCACTTTCGTCGCATAATCGGCGGCCAACTGCCAATCTTCGTGGTGCAGATACACCCGTGCCATCAAGGCTTGGATAACCGGTTTCGTCACCGTGGCCACGACATCTTTCACCCCGGCGCGCACATAGCTGTCGCTCATCAGGCGTTCGGCTTCCACCAAGTCGGGTATAATGAGGTTTTCATACACTTCCGCTACCGTGTTACGGGAGGGACGGGCCGAGAGGTCGTCCTTCAACACGATGGGCACACCCATCGCTTCTACTCCGGTAATACCGTTTGCCTTGATATAACCGTAGGGTTGGGCGTAAACTCGTACCAAATCGAAGTAAGCCAAAGCACGCAAGAACAAATTCTCGGCTTTGATGTTGTTGATTTGCTCGTCGCTTACCCCGTCGCGCGAGAATTTTCCTTCGTTAATCGCCGTGAGTGCTTTATTACAGCCCAGTATCGCGCTATATGCGCTCGACCAAAGGCCCATCGTGCTGGTCGAAGTATAGTTCCATGCCGGTTCCATACGCATACGTCCTGTATTGACCGGGCCTACCATACCGTTGCCGCACATCACATCGAATGTCAACGGGAACGATGCCCCATACCACGAGATGACTGCCCGATAGTTACCCGCCGTCGCTCCGTCGATCCCTTCAAAGGTCGACAGAGCCAATTCGTCTGACTGATCCATAGGCGGCTCCTTCGTCAGGAAGTCCTCGCAGGAAGAAAGAGCCAACGCTAAAACTGCTATCGATAAAATTATTTTTTTCATTGTAACAATTCTTTTTTAATTGATTAGAAAGTAATATCCACACCCACGATCATCGAACGGGTCATCGGGTAACTGATGATGGTAGCACCCGAGGTTCCGTGTTCGGGATCCCAGTAGTTCATGTTGTGGAACGTATAGAGGTTCAATGCGCTGGCATAGATGCGAACACCGCTCATCAATGCCTTTTTGGTCCATTTCGAAGGCAAGCTGTATGCCAGCGTAATATCCTTGATACGCAAGTAGCTGCCATCTTCGAGATAACGGGTAGAAATAGCAGAGCTGTTGCTCGAATTGTTGTAAACCGGTTTCGGCAATACATTGGTGTCGCCCGGTTTCTTCCAATAATTCATGGCGCCTTTCCAAATGTTCGAATCGCCGTAAGAGCCGTCTGCTTCGAACAACGAACGGTCTTGGTTCAACACCTTGTTACCATAGCGGGCTTCGAGCTGAATGCCCAGCGATATGCCTCTCCAAGAAAGCTCGGTATTGAAACCGCCCGTCCACAGAGGTTCGGGAGAACCGGCATTGATACGACGAGCCTCTCCGTAATTCTCGGTCAACAGCCCCTCTTCGTTACGCCACAACGCGTTACCGTTCTGAGGATTCACCCCCGCATAGTCATACAACCAATAGGTATAAAGCTGTTCGCCCTTGACATAACGCAAAGTCGTTCCTATAAAATCCTGACCCGGAGCAAGTTCGAGCACTTTCGAACGGTTGGCCGCAAAGTTCACGCCGGCCGTCCATTTGAAGTCGTTGGTATTGAAAATCTCGGCATCCAACTGAACCTCCACACCGCTGTTGCGAATCTTACCCACGTTCTGGGCCTGCGAAGCAAAACCGGTCGTATAGGGCAGAGGAGACGCGATCAACATATCCTCGGTACGACGGGTATACCAGTCGATAGAACCGTTCAAACGGTCGAACAGACGGAAGTCGATACCGATATTGTGAGTCTTGTTGGTCTCCCAAGTCAATTTGCGGTTCTGCAACTGAGAAGGCAACTGACCGGTAATACCGTTGTACACGACATCGGAGTACAGACCGTAGTGAGCGTAGGATGCAATATTGTCGTTACCGTTCACACCATAGCTGTAACGCAATTTCAATTGATTAAGTACCGATTTGATATCCTGCATGAAATCTTCGTTGTGAATATTCCACGAAGCGCTGGCAGCCCAGAAAGTACCCCAACGTCTGTCGGGACCGAACTTAGAGCTACCGTCCGTACGAATAGAACCTTTTACATAATAACGGCCTTTGTAATTGTATTCGGCTACACCGAAGAAAGAAACCATCGCCGCTTCGGTAAGACCGTCACCCACTCGTTGGTCTTCTACCGAGACACCCACAGAGTGGTAGGGACGTTGCTGGTTCACATGATAAGATATACCTTGCAAGAAAGAAGACTCATATGCATTGGCTTCCTGACCGATCAACACATTCACCGAATGGTCGTCGTTGAACAGGTCGTCATAAGCGATCGTATTCGAAGTAGTCAATATGCGATATTGGCTCTCGGCCGTGTTCAAAGAAGCTCCGTAAGAGGCAGTGTTCACGAAAGCCGGACTGTAAGCGCGGCTGGTAGTCGTGGCATACTCGATAGAGTTGTTGGTACGGAACGTCAGTTGCTTGATCGGTTTCCATTCCAAATAAACGGTTCCGTTGAATTTATACTGCTTGTCGTATTTGTCTTGTTCGCGAATAGCGGCGATCGGGTTCACGTTGAACACGAAAGGCAAATCGAAGTTGTAGCTTCCGTCCTCGTTGTAAGCGTTCATGGTCGGAGCCAAAGCCATACCCGAATAGAAGGGGTTCGTAGGAGCCAAACCGCTATCGCCCAACAAACTATTTTGCACATCGGAAACCTTCATATAACCGCCATGCAGACGAGTTCCCATTTTCAACCATTTGTTCAACTCGGTATCGAGGTTCGCGCGAATCTGCATCTTCTCGAAACCTACGGTCGGCACGATACCGTTCGTTTTATTATAAGACAATGAAGTATAGTAAGTAGTCTTGCCCGCACCGCCCGAAGCGATCAGCTCATACTCTTGCAAGCTGCCGTTACGCGTCAACTCTTTCATCCAGTTGGTCGCGCGTCTGCCGGCCATAGCCTGCGGAAAATAATACTCCGACGAGGGATCATCGGGATTATACCCGGCATTGATACGGGCATCGCGTTGATATTGCACATACTCTTCGAGGTTGGCCATGCCGAAGTCATTGTCATTGGCAAGCGTGGACACACCGTAGCGGGCACGGGCGGTAATCTTGGATTTCCCCGATTCTCCCGATTTGGTGGTAATCAAAATCACACCGTTGGCAGCACGCGAACCATAGATAGAAGCGGCAGCGGCATCCTTCAACACCGTCACCGAAGCTATATCGCTGGGGTTGATCAAGGCAATCGCGTTCATACTGTTGGAAAGTCCGCCTACATCACCGCTTTCCACGGGAATACCGTCGACCACATACAAAGGGTTGTTACCGGCGCCGATAGAACTGGTTCCGCGCACCCGAATCGTAGCCACAGATCCCGGTTGCCCGTTGCTCGACGAAACCGACACACCGGCCATTTTACCGGAAAGCATCTTGTCCACCGAAGTCTCGGGGATAGAAGCCAGATCATCACCATCGACCGTCGCGATAGAACCGGTTTTGGCCTCCTTCCGTATCGTCTGGTAACCTACCACCACGACATCGTCGAGAGTATGATCGGCAGAATTCAATTTAACGACCATACCATTACGCGCAAAAACCTCCTGTTTTTCCATACCGATGTAGGAAATAACCAAAGTTCTCGATGCCCCGGCAGGGATCTTGATTGTAAACTTACCGTCCGTGTCGGTAATAGTAGAAGCATTCGCGCCCTTCACCAAGATAGACGCACCGATAACCGGCTCGTCATTCTCTGCCGACAACACCGTACCGGAGATACTCGTTTGAGCCACCGCTAACGAAATGCCAGCCAACAGAGCGCACAATAACAATGTTAATTTTCTCATACGACTGAAATTAAATTTAAATAAACGATTATTCCTTCTTCTTTTTTCACATTACACACACTCGACAATCTTTGTCAAGTTTTTTTTCATTACACACTACTAACACTAAAACTTTTCTTTCCTTTTTTAACCTTATTATATATATAAAACTTAATAAAAATAGCGAATCTCTATGCTCAAATCAACTTCTCATAGAAGTATTCAGCATGCAAAGATAACAAAAAAACCACAATATAAAAATCAAATTGAAAGAAAACATACCTTTCGGGCTTTCTTTTTGATAAAACCCATTCTCTTTTTTCGGAGATTCATAAATATACATTTTTCACAACAAGACTAACTTATTAAGAAACAATATAATAGATAATTCTTAATTTAATTATAAAATAATACGAGAAACAAGAAGTATTCTATGTTAATAAAATATAAAACAGAACCTACTATAATCGTATTATCGCCAAATAGCGCTAATCTTATCAAAATTTTAACTCAATTCGTTTATTCAATTAACATTCGATACTTCTCCCCCACCTCCCCTGTGTTTTGCACAGCAAAATATAGGGGAGGTGTCCGAAGGACGGAGGGGTTGAAAAAACAGCGACAGTAACAAAATCAAATCTCACACTCTCCCTCTGCCGTGTCACGCAGCAATATAGAGGGAGAAGGTGAGAATGTTTTATATTGTTATATAGAAAACACATCGAACTGTAAAGAAAGACATGTATCACACTCCTCCCCTGTGTTTTGCGCAGCAAATATAGGGGAGGTGGCCGAAGGACAGAGGGGTTAAAGAAACAGAGGGGTTGAAAAAACATCAGCAGCAACAAACCGGGTATCACACTCTCCCCCTGTGTTTTGCACAGCAAAAATATAGGGGGAGTGCCCGCAGGGCGAGGGGGTTAAAACAACAGAGAAGTTAAAAAAAATTACACAAACAGAAAAAACAAATGATTCCAATTAAACACTTTGACCAGAAACCTTTAATCTCCGAACAGTCTCTTTCAACAACTCTATCACAGCCGGCTGATTCTCGAAAATCGCTCGATTTTCAATCCTCAATACGGTTATCCCTCGTGCAGATAACCTGTTATCCCGGCTCCCGTCTCTAAGGCTCCCTTCGATTGTATAATGGCCTTGCCCGTCCAATTCTATTCCCAACTTCAATTCGGGACAGTAAAAATCCAATATATACTCACCCACCGAAAATTGCCGGCGGAATCTCACTCCATCGATTTGTCGGTTTTTCAATATCAGCCAAAGAGTCGCTTCGTATTTTGTCCCGTTGGAACGAAACTCTTTCCGCTGGACCTCTTTCTCCTTTCTGTTGAAACTTCGTTTCATAACTCATTTAGAATGATTTACAAATATAATTTCCTAGAATGGTAAATCCAACTACTTCCCCTCTTATTTTTTCAAAGCTCCTCTATAATATTTATTTACCTCTACCGATATTTCTACCCCCTACAAATAAAAATTACCTTGTAATATTTCTCAACCCCTCTCCTCCGGAACTGCCGTTCCTTCGGTCTCTCCCCTATATTTCCCTACGAAAACACAGGGGAGAAGGTTGAATACTTCTTATCCAACCGACAAAATCACATAATAAAAGAATGCCTCAAAACACCTCCTCTGCCGTGCCCCGTAACATTACAGGGTGTCACGTATAAAATCGGAGCAGAAGCGAAAGGAAAATACATCTCACCCTCCTCCCCTGTGTGGCGAAGACATATAGGGGAGGTGGCACGCAGTGACGGAGGGGTTAAAAAACAGAGGAGTTGAAAACATCGGCTGTAACAGCAACAAACCGAGTATCACCCTCTCCCCTTGCCGTGCCCCGTAGCATTACGGGGTGTTTTGCGCAGCAAAATATAGGGGAGGTGTCCGAAGGACGGAGGGGTTAATAAAACAGAGGGGGTTAGAATACAAGCAAAAGCAACAATCCCCGATTCCGCCTTTATCGGGCGGTGAAGTCGCAAGGGAGACGGAGGGAAAAGGGCGAGGACTGTTTGAGCGGAGCGAGTTCCGCAGACCCCGACGGCGACCGTAGCGAAAAGCCAAAAGCCCGATAACTGCGGCGGCGCTTCTTGGTTCGTTCTTCTCGCTGCTGAGAAGAATGAACAAATAACGTAAATTAGTGTAACAAGGACTTTCTTTGGCTGGGAAAGAAAGTCCTTTGTATCCCCCCTACCCAGCCTTACGAGCAGAAAAAAACAACCCCATTCCGAAAACACAAGCGTATAAAAAGGGAGTTGAAAAATAAAAGAAAATAGACAAAATCGCCCCATTAGTATAAATCTGAGAAAAAAAAGAACCGTTCATGCATGCATACACATTCTCTTTTGTACTTTTGTCTAAAATTTTAAGCTGTGAATCTTATCATCGATCAAGGAAACTCGATAACCAAAATGGCACTCTTTCGGGCAGGACGATTGCAAAATGTCTATTTCTACCCGAAATGGGACTCAACGACCGTTATTGACTTCTTGGACGTTCACGAAGTCGATGCCGCCATATTCTCGACAGTCACCGAGTACGATCCCCAAGCCATAGCGATACTGCGACAGCGACTACCCTACTTTTTAAAATTCGACCATTCATCGGAACTCCCCATTAAAATAGGATATGCCACCCCCGAAACATTAGGTCTGGACAGAATCGCCGCAGTAGTGGGAGCCGCCATGCAATGCCCCGACAAAGCAGTGCTCATCGTCGATGCAGGCACATGCGTCACCTACGATCTACTCACCGCCGACGGCACGTTTGCCGGCGGAAACATAGCACCGGGCATCCGATTGAGATTACGGGCCATGCACGAACACACGGGAAAACTCCCCCTCATCGACGATGCAGGAGAGACACCCGAAATAGGATTCAGCACCGAAACCGCCATGCGGGCAGGAGCTGTGCTCGGCGTCGCTTATGAAATAGAAGGATATATAGCCCGGTTAAACAAGGTTTATCCCGACCTTTTCGTTTTTTTAACAGGGGGAGATGCCTTAAAATTGGCTGCAAAAATAAAAAGTCGCATCTTTGTGGACGAAAACTTGGTACTAACCGGCTTAAACAGAATCTTACAAGAAAATGCTAAAATATAAAATTCTCTTTATCTGCTTGTCGATAGGGCTCGTCGCCTTTGCCCAAAACGGGACAAGCTCGCCCTATTCCAGATTCGGATATGGTATTTTGGGTGACAACGCCATAGGCGCTCAACGAGCTATGGGTGGCGTAGGATATGCCTTGCACAACAATCGGCAAATCAATGTGATGAACCCGGCTTCCTATGCAAGCATGGATTCGCTCACTTTTCTTTTCGATATAGGACTCACCTATCAAAATACAATCACCAGAGAAGGCTCGCTAAAAGAAAACAGCCAAAGCGGGTCGCTCGACTACATCGTCATGCAGTTTCCATTGGGACGGTACATGGCCGGTAGCGTGGGGCTCCTGCCCTATTCCAATGTAGGCTACTCTTTCATAAACAGCATAGACAACGGCTCGGATAGCCGGTCGGGCGATGGCAACATCTCACAAGCCTATGTGGGAGTAAGCGGTAGACCCTTCAAAGGATTCTCGATAGGAGCCAACATCAGCTACCTCTTCGGGAACCTCACCAATACCAGCACCGGAATACCGAATGACGGCAGCAGCGGCATGTTCGAAACCATGCTCAAAGTACGCGACTACCATTTATCGTTCGGAGCCCAATACGCCATAGAATGGAACAAAAAGCATACCATCACGCTCGGTGCGGTTTACTCCCCCGGGAAAGCCCTATTGGGCCGGGCATACACCAGTACCTACGATGTAAGCTCCAACACGACGATCGATGCCGATACCCTGAAAATGAAAAACAATTATTCATTGGCCTCGACATACGGTGGTGGTATCAGTTATAACTACGATAAACGCCTTACCATAGCGGCCGACGTAACCTACCAGAATTGGGCCGATGCCAAATTTACGAATCTCACCGCCGGACAATCACAACCTTCCAAAGGACAATTCAATAACCGATTAAAAATAGCGTTGGGAGCCGAATTCCGTCCGAAAAACATGGGAGGAAACTATTTCGAACACGTCAACTACCGGGCAGGTATCTTCTACAATCGCTCTTATCTGAAAATAAACGGGAACGATATGGACGAAATCGGAGCCACTTGCGGTTTCGGTTTTCCCCTTGCCACAGACAAATCGGTAGTCAACGTATCGTTCGAGTACATCAATCGCCAATGCACCCCCGTTAAACTCATTACCGAAGACCATTTCAGAATATCGGTAAGCCTCACTTTTAACGAGATGTGGTTCTGGCAACGCAAGTTCGAATAAAATTCTACTACCTATAAAAACGACGAAGCGATTGCGTCAAAACTAAATGACCGTTCTGAAAAGTCACAGATTGTAACCGCTAAACCCCAAAGAGCCGTATCAAAACTCTTATAGAGTAATGATACGGCTCTTCCTTCGTAAAATTGTTTTTACCTCCTTCTTACCTTTTTAGGCTGCCCGAATTTTCATCTAATCTCTCCCCCTGTTCATCTGGACTACCCCAAAAACTGAAATACAAAAAACTATTATCCTCCTCCCCTGCCGTGTCCCGTAGCATTGCGGGGTGTTTTGCATCGCAAAATATAGGGGAGGTGTCCGAAGGACGGAGGGGTTAAAAAAAACAGCGACAGTAACAATCCCCGATTCCGCCTTTATCGGGCGGCGAAGACGCAAGGGAGACGGAGGGAAAAGGGCGAGGACTGTTTGAGCGGAGCGAGTTCCGC
>OGXT01001468.1_pt1 | contig 22850 bp, 21 predicted proteins | sample 1576361 | NCBI WGS metagenome assembly OGXT01 (sample SAMEA3541514, study PRJEB24748) | human gut metagenome | biome: human gut; feature: human-associated habitat; material: faeces | place: China | collected 2012 | reverse complement strand
GTATAATAAAAAATATTAATGATTTATGTAAAGGACAAATTTGACCCGTCCCCAAGTGTCCTTTAAATATGTTGTTTCATTCTTCTTTCAGCATCTTTTTTTGCAATATCTTGGCGTTTGTCGTATAATTTTTTACCCTTGCCAATTCCTAGCTCTAATTTAACAAAAGAACCCTTAAAATATAAACTGATTGGAACTAGAGTATAACCTTTTTGTTTTATTAAACCTATTAATTTTCTAATTTCATTTTTATTTAAAAGTAATTTCCTATCACGCATAGGGTCTTTATTAAAAATATTTCCATGCTCATATGGGCTTATATGCATAGAATATATGTAAGCTTCACCTTTATTAATACCAGCATAGCTATCTTTTAAATTAACTCTGCCATTTCGTATAGATTTTATTTCTGTACCTGTTAAAACAATTCCAGCCTCTAATGTATCTATAATAGTGTAATTGTGCCTTGCCACTGGATTTTTAGCGATTAATTTTATCATAATAAATAACCTTTCTTAAACTAAATTCTGTAAAATATTATAGCAAAATCATAGTGCATTATCAAGACTTTTAACAAGGATACTTACATAAAATTTGGCAGGAACAAAGAAGAGGCATGAAAAGTTTGCTAAAATGTTCAAAAATATTAATCATGCCTCTTTTGTTCTAATAATAAATTAGTAATTATCATCAGTGTGATGAACTTTAACTTCATTTTGTTTTCCATAATACCATACAAGTGCTACTGTAATAATACCCAAAATTGATATAATAAGCCAACCCCAAGCGGTTGCACCCATGTTTAATAAAGTATTATTAGTAGTACCTGTAGTAGTTGATGTTCTACTTGCATTATAATTATTTTCAGTTACTGCACCTGTTACTCTTTGGGCTGCATTTTCTGTTCCATTAATTCCGTTTACGAACACCTTCACCGATTCCACCAGCAGCATTTTCTACCATGTTTTCAGCACCGCCAACAACATTTCTAATTCCTTCTACAGCATCTTCGCCAATATTATTACCAGCAAAAGAATAAGTAATACCAAAAATAATTATAGAAAAAATTGTAGCAATAGTAATGTAAAACTTCTTATTCATAGCATAAACCTCCTTACACAGACTAAAGCAAAATTTAAAAATTTACATTTTAAATTTAAACTTAATATTATTATCTACTCTTAAATTAAAAATATGCAAATAATAATTTCCATGAATAAAAAAGGCGAAAAATGTAAAAAATAAAGATATGATTTTCTCATATCTCTATTTTTATAAAATTATGAATGCATACGTATTAAAATTGCTATTCCTAATAAAATTAAAACAACTCCTACAACTATTAATAATATGTTTAATATATTTGTTAGTCCAAGAGCATCATTTTTTACAGAAGAAACAGAACTTACTTTTGTAGATTGTGTACTTTCTAAAACAGAATTTGAAGAAGTAGAAGAAGCTGTTACACTATTTTCTGTGGTATTTTGATTTGTTGTATTTTCTACATTTGAAGCTACAGAATTACTATTTGATTGTAAATTCATATTAATGTCAGTAGCATTGCAAGATGCAACAAATAAAACAGATGCTAACATTACTAATAAAATTTTTATTGATTTTTTCATATTATAAAACCTCCTAAATTTAGATAATAAATTATCTTTTTTCTTTTGAATTATGTTATAATCATACACAAAAAACGTTAAAAAGTCTAGTGCTTTTATTTATTTTCTTTGTTTTCTTTTGAATTATATGTGTCTATAATAAATGGAGGTCTATTTCTAGCAGCATCAAACATTCTCCACATATATTCACCTAAAACGCCCATTGAAAGCATTATAATGCCAAATCCCATAAGCATAATAATAAGTAGTGAAGAATAACCTTCCACATCAATAACTCCTGTGCATTTTCTAACCAAAGTAACTATAAGTAATACAAATGCAGCAATAAAAGTACATATTCCTAATCCAGAAATAAATCTGACAGGAAAGTAAGAAAAACTTAAAATAGAGTCTATTACTAATTTTACTTTTTTAGAAAAAGTCCATCTTGATTTACCAGCTTCTCTTTTTAGTCTAGTATAAGGAACACTTGCTGTTTTAAAACCACACCATAATATTTGACTCATTAAAGAAGTATTTTTTTCACCCATATTTACTAATACATCTATAACTTTTCTATCTATTAAAAAGCTATCGAACCCGCCCTTTGGATAGTTAGGTAAGGCTATTTTTCTCATCATATTTGCATATGTATCAGCTAAAAATGTTTGAATAAAAGATTCTTCTCTTTCTGCTCTTGTTGCAATAACAACATCATTTCCTTCATAATATTTAGTAAGCATGTCTATTATAAGTTCAGAAGGTTCTTGTAAATCAGCTGCTTTTCTAACAGCCATATCTCCTGTACACCTTGAAAGGCCAGCTAATATAGCTGCATGTTCTCCAAAATTTCTAGAAAGTTTCATTGTTACTATCTTTTCATCAAGTTTGGCTATTTCTTGCATTACTTCATATGAATTATCTTTAGAACCATCATCTACAAATATTAGTTCATAGTCTATTGAAAGTTTATTTAAAACTTTTTCTCTTAAATCATTGTATAATGGAAGTAAGCTTTCTGCATTATAGTATACAGGTACTATTATTGATAATTTTTTCATTCTAACGTCCCCTTTTTTTTATTTTCAGAAAATATTATAGCACAAAAAAACAAAAAGTAAACAATAAGATAAAAAATACTTGACATATCAAAAGCAAAGGAGTATAACAATTGAATAAAAAATAAAGAGAAAGGGATTAATTAAACAGAATATAATTGATGGGATGAGAAAATATGAACATAGAATTAGCAAAACAAGAATTTGAAAAGTATTTAAGCCAATATGATATTAATGACTTTAGAACAAGAGAAAAAATAGTTCATACATATAATGTAGTGAAAACAAGTAAGTATTTATCTGAAAAATTAGGATTAGATAAAGAACAAACAGATTTGGCACAAATGATAGGTTTATTACATGACATAGGAAGATTTGAACAATTAAAGGAATATGGGAGTTTTGAAGACTATAAAACAATGGATCATGCTATATTTGGCGCTAAAATATTATTTGAAGAAGGACTAATAAGAAAATTTGTTAAAGAAGATAGTTATGATGATATAATTTATGCAGCTATTTTAAATCATAATAAAATAGAAATCGAAAAAGCTGGAATGAACGAATTAACATTACTTCATTCAAAAGTAATTAGGGATAGTGATAAAATTGATAACTTTAGACTCCAATCAGAAATAATACCAGAAAAGCTTCTTAATACATCATTAATTACATTACAAAATGAAGAATTAACGAGTCCAACATATGATAGTTTAAAGGAAGGAAAAATGGTAGTTTTCAGTAAGAGAAAAACCAATATAGATAAATGGGTGTCTTTGTTAGGTCTTATATATGATTTTAATTTTAAAGAAAGCTTAGAATATATAAAAGAAAATGAATATATAAAAAAAGCAATGGAAAGAATAGAGTATAAAAATGAAGAAACAGCTAGAAGAGTTGAAGAGGTAACAGCTGTAGCTAATAGCTTTTTAGAAAAACAGATAAATAAAAAGAATATAGGCTATTCATCAAAAGATGAACAGCCTACATTGTAAAATTGGTTATTTAATTGGAGAGTCAAGATACAGCCAGTCTTCCAGATACAGTGTGCCATCAACGGTATAACCATCGTTGGTGGTTTTTTCATACTTAAAGCCTGCTTTGGTAGCAAATCTGAAAGAGATAGGGTTAATCTGGTAAATTCTTACACAAACCCGTTTTGCTCCTAATTCAGAGAATGCGTAGTTGGAAACTAATTTTAAAGCTTCTGTACCATAGCCGTGCTTAGGTTCTGTTACAACCATTCCAAATTCATAAACTGAATCTTCATCTGGAACTTTAACAAATCTTACATCGCCTAAATAGTGGCCATCCACATTGTGGATAATAGTAAAGATTTTCTTGTTTCCAATTTCCAAACTTGGTTCAGGCATGTATTTTTCGACTGTAGCGGTGTCATAAGAGTTGCCGTTGGCACCAATTAAATCTAAGATTTTTGAACCAGTCGGACGTGATGCAACAAAGTTTTTAGCATCACCAAAGTCTTTGTCCTGTGCAACAATAGACACGTTCTTGCCTTCGATTAAAACTAACCTTTTCTTCATTTTTTTTCTCCTTAATTAAAAAGAATAATAAAGTTATTAGTTACATTACATAATATAACATATTTACATAAAAAAGTCAATAATACTGAAAAAAATAAGTTGACATTTATGATATGTGAGTATATAATTTACACAAAAATAGAAGAAATTAAATAAGGAAATAAAAGGGTGAAAAAATTGAAAAAAATATATGTAAAAGAAAAATATATTAAAGCAATATTTGTATTACTTGTTTTTACAATGGCATTTACATTAGCAATAGTGCAACCAGTTAATGAAGGACCAGATGAGCAAATGAAAATGGATATATGCCAATATATAGCAAAACATAATGCTTTACCACATGGTGGAGATGCAGAAGTAAGGCAACCTATGTGGGGAATATCTTATGGATTTACACCAATTTTATCATATATAATAGGTGGAATATTTGTAAAAATTGCAACAGCATTTACTCAAGATATACATATACAATACATAGCCGCAAGACTTGTAAGCGTACTTTGCTATACTGGAATGTGTATATTTAATATAAAAATTGCAGAAAAATTATTTAAAAATTTTGCATATAAATGGTTTTTTATTATTCTTACAAGTATGTTGCCACAACTTTTATTTATAGGGTCTTACATAAATAATGACTCGCTAGCACTATTTTCGATATCTATAATTATATATAGTTGGTTAAAAGGTTTAGAAAGTAGTTGGAATGTTAAAAGTTGTATTACACTTTCTGTAGGACTAGCATTATGTGCATTATCATATTACAATGCATATGGTTACATATTAACAAGTGTAATCTTATTTATAGCTTCATATTTTATAAATAAAAATGATGAAAACAAAATTGATATTAAAAACTTATTTAAAAAAGGATTTTTAATAGCAGTAATAACTTTTATTTTATGTGGATGGTGGTTTATAAGAAGTGCAATTATCTACAATGGAGACTTTTTAGGGTTAAGAACAACAAATGAATATGCAGAAAAATATGCTATAGATTCGCTTAAACCTTCACATAGAGATACGCCGCAAAATATGAACGTAGGATTAAAAGTTATGCTTATAGATAGAAAATGGCTTACAACAACTATAAAGAGCTTTATAGCTGTATTTGGTCCAATGAGGATATTTATGGGAATAAAATTTTATACATTATATGTGCTAGCATTTCTTTTAGGAATACTAGGTTATGTGTCAAAATTTTATAAATTTAACCATATAAAAAATTGGAAAAAAGATAAAAACAAAGGACTAGTAGAAGTAATATTTGCAGTAAATGTTATAATACCAATTTGCTTAAGCATATATTATTCATATTGTAGTGATTTTCAACCACAGGGAAGGTACATAATGCCAATGATTATACCATTTATGTATTTTGTAGTTTCAGGTTTGGAAAAAATAATTGAAAAAGTTATAAAAAATGAAAAAGTAAAAAGATGTATGCAATATGCGATAATGGTTATAGGAATAATATTACCAGTACTTTGTTTAATAAAACTTATAAGAATGTATTAAAAGGAAGTTGAATAAAATGATAGGATTTAATGTACCACCAGTAGTTGGAACTGAGAAAAAATATGTAAAACAAGCAATAAAAAATCATAAAATATGTGGAGATGGCATATTTACAAAAAAATGTAGCAAATGGATGGAAGAGAGGTTTAATGCTTCAAAAGTGTTGCTTACTACATCATGTTCAAGTGCATTAGAAATGGCGGCAATTTTGGCAGATATAAAGCCAGGTGATGAAGTTATAATGCCAGCATTTACATTTGTATCTACCGCAAACGCATTTGTACTAAGAGGTGCTAAAATAGTATTTGTAGATATTAGGCCAGATACTATGAATATAGACGAAAATCTAATAGAAGCTGCCATAACAATAAAAACTAAAGCGATTGTTCCAGTTCATTATGCAGGAGTAGCCTGTGAAATGGATAAAATATTAGAAATTGCCCAAAAACACAATTTATTAGTAATAGAAGATGCTGCACAAGGAGTTATGTCTAAATATAAAGATAAATATTTAGGAACTATTGGAGATATAGGTTGTTATTCTTTCCATGAAACTAAAAACTATAGTTCAGGAGAAGGAGGAGCTGTTGTACTAAAAAATAATGAATATACAGAAATGGCAGAAATTATTAGAGAAAAAGGAACAAATAGAAGCAAGTTTTTTAGAGGACAAGTAGATAAATATACTTGGGTAGAATGTGGCTCTTCATATTTGCCAAGTGATATAAATGCTGCATATTTATGGGCAGAATTAGAAAAGGCAGATGAAATAAATAATAATAGACTTGCTACATGGAATTATTATAACGAAAATTTGAAAATCTTAGAAGATAAGGGATATATAGAAAGACCATATATTCCAAAAGAATGTGCACACAATGCACATATGTATTATATAAAAACCAAGGATTTAGCAGAAAGAACAGCACTAATAAAATATTTAAAAGCAATGGACATTCAAGCAGTATTTCATTATGTGCCACTTCATACAGCACCTGCAGGAATTAAATATGGTAGATTTAATGGAGAAGACAATTATACTACAAAAGAAAGCGATAGGTTAGTAAGATTGCCTATGTATTATAATTTGAAACCAAAAGACGCACAAAAAGTAGTACAAGCAATAAAAGATTTTTATATAAAAGATATAAAATAAGATTAAACAAATGTAAAAGTTTTGAAACAAATTTTATGTTTGGAAAGGAACGAAATTAAATATGAAAAAAATAGCAATAATAGGAGCAAATGATTTTCAAAATCCATTAATATTAAAAGCAAAAAGCTTAGGATATGAAACACATGTATTTGCATGGAAAGATGGAGCTGTTGGAGAAAAAACAGCAGATTATTTTTACCCAATAAGTATAGTAGAAAAAGATGAAATTTTAGAAAAATGTAAAGAAATAGGAATAGATGCAATAACAACCATAGCATCAGATTTAGCAACAGTAACAGTTAACTATGTGGCAAATAAAATGGGATTACCAGGCAACTCTTTAGAATGTACTAAAAAGTCTACAAATAAATATGAAATGAGAAAAGCATTTAAAGAAGCGGGAGTGGCAACACCAAAATTTGAAACAGTTGTATCTACTAATGATATAGATAAATTAAGCAACATGGAATATCCATTAATTGTAAAACCTACAGATAGGTCAGGAAGTAGAGCTATTACTAAAATATATAAAAAAGAAGAATTAGAAAAAGCAATTTCAAAAGCTATAGAAAATTCATTTGAGAAAAAAGCAATAGTAGAAGAATATATTGAAGGCAATGAATTTAGTGCAGAAGGAATAACCTATAATGGAGAACATAAATTTTTAACAATTACAAGAAAGGCAACTACAGGAGCACCACATTTTATAGAAACAGGGCATATTGAGTCAGCAGGACTTTCTAAAGACATGGAAGAAAAAGTTTATAAAGAGCTTACAAAAGCATTAACAGCTTTAGAAATAACTAATAGTGCAACACATTCAGAATTTAAAATTACGCCAAGTGGAGATGTTAGAATAATAGAAATAGGTGCTAGAATGGGTGGAGATTGCATAGGTTCAGATTTAGTTCAAATTTCTACAGGATATGATTTTGTGAAAATGGTTATAGATGTAGCAATGGGAAATAAACCTTCATTTGAAAAAGTAACAAAGCCAAAAGTAGCAGCTATTAAATTTATATTTAATCAAAATGATGTTAATGAATACGAAAAAGTAAGAGAAGAAATGCCAAACGAAATATATAGAGTAAGTCAAATGGAAGCGGTAGGAACACATGATGTAATAGATAGTTCAAGTAGATTTGGGTATTATATATTAGCATGTGACAATTATGATAAGATAGGATGGTTATTTGAAAATGGAGGAAAAGAGCAATTATAAAATAGATAAAAATCAAACAAATGCTATTGCTAGAAAAGATAAAAAAAGTTTTATTAAAAATATTATAATACTTCAAGTAATAATTCTTATATATACATTATCAACAGTAACGGCAAAATTTGCATCTCAAGAAGAATTTTTAAGCTTTAAATTTATAATGCTTTATGGTTTAGAAATATGTATATTAGGAGTTTATGCAATACTATGGCAACAAATAATAAAAAAATTTGAAATATCAGTTGCATATGCTAACAGAGCAATGTCACTTTTATGGTCAATAGTATGGGCAATAGTATTTTTTGGAGAACAAATTACCTTAAAAAATGTAATAGGAGTAATAATTGTAATAATAGGTACAATTATAGTGAATAGTGATGATGAATAGTTATGTGTTTTTATTAATAGGCTCTGTTTTAATAGCTTCATGCTCACAAATAATATTAAAAAAGAGTGCATCAAAAGAATATAGTTCAATTATTAGAGAATATTTGAATATAAGAGTAATTGTAGGATATGGAATGATGTTCATATCTACAATACTTACAATATTTGCATTTAAAGGATTAGACTATAAAAATGGACCAATAATTGAATCTTTAGGATATATATTTATAATGTTTTTAAGTAGAATTTTCCTAAAAGAAAAAATAACAAAGAAAAAAGTAATAGGAAACGCACTAATACTTTTAGGGATATTAGTATTTTATATTTAAAAAGGACATTTGGGGACGGGTCACTTTTGTCCTTTACATAAAGTTGAAAAATATCAATGTCGATAGGGACGCTCCTTATTGACATTTTTTGTGTAGTAATATAGTATTAATTTAAACATGAAAGAAAGTAGGAGAATATGAAGTATATATTTATAATAAATGCTATAGCAGGTAGAGGAAAATATAAAAAAATATTGCCCAATATAGAGCAGGCATGTAAAAAAAGAAATGTGGAATATGAAATACGATATATCTCAGCAGAAAAAGATGGTTCACAAATAGCTTTAGAGTACAAAAATGAAGAAAATATAATATATGTAGTTGGTGGAGATGGAACAATAACAAGAACTTTGGCTGGAATAGTTGGAACAAAAAATAAATTAGGAGTTATTCCTTCAGGTTCTGGAAATGATACATATAGAACAATAAAAATGCTACCGAAAGGAGAAAACAAAATTGATTTAGCTAAAATAAATGAAACATATTTTATAAATGTAGCTTGTACAGGAGTAGATGCAGAGGTTGCAAATAATATAGATAAATTAAGAAAAACGAAAATTCCAACAAGTCAACTTTATAATGCAAGCATAATATACACCTTTGTAAAATTTAAACATAAAAGAATGAAACTTCATACAAGCATTAAAGATATAGATGCAAAATATACAATATTAAGCATTTGCAATGGTGAATATTATGGAGGTGGCTTTAATATAGCGCCAAAGGCAGAGTTAACAGATGGACTATTAGACATATATTATGCAGAAAAAATGTCAAAAATAAAAATGATTCCACTTTTATTAAAATTAAAAAACGGAAGACATGAAAAGTCAAAGAGAGTGGTAAGATACACAGACAAAGGATTAAAAATTCAGTCAGATATTCCTGTAACATGTAATGTTGACGGAGAAATGCTAACAGATACTGAATTTAAAATCAGAATCGAGAAAAGTGCAATAAAAGTTTATAATGATCCGCAGTTCGTAGAAGAAATAGTTGGTAACAATATTTGACAGAGGTTAAATAAATGGGAATGATAACAAATGATTGGTTAGAAGCAATACAGCCTGAATTTTCTAAACCATACTACAAAGAATTATATAGTTTTGTTAAAGATGAATACAGTAAAACAATAGTATATCCTCCGGCAGAAGATATATTTAATGCATTTCATTTTACACCACTTAAGGATGTAAAAGTATTGCTGCTTGGGCAGGACCCATATCATAATGTAAATCAGGCGCATGGATTAAGCTTTTCAGTATTGCCGGGAAATGACATACCACCATCGCTTCAAAATATTTATAAAGAATTGCATGATGATTTGGGATGTTATATACCAAATAACGGATATTTGAAAAAATGGGCAGATCAGGGAGTGTTATTGCTTAACACAGTATTAACAGTTAGAGCTCATCAGGCAAATTCACATCAGGGACATGGCTGGGAGCAATTTACGGATGCGGTTATAGAAGCCGTAAATGCACAGGACAGGCCAATAGTAATATTTTTGTGGGGTTCGCCTGCACAAAAGAAAGCTAAGATGTTAACTAATCCAAAACATCTTGTATTAAAATGTCCACATCCAAGTCCACTTTCAGCATATAGAGGATTTTTCGGATGCAAGCATTTTAGCAAAGCAAATGCATTCCTAAAGGCAAATGGAATAGAACCAATAGACTGGCAAATAGAAAATATTTAATTTACCTAAGATGAAAGGAAAAATATGAGCATATTAAATGTAGAACATTTAACACATGGTTTTGGCGATAGAGCAATTTTTGATGATGTATCATTTAGATTATTAAAAGGTGAACATATAGGACTTGTTGGAGCAAATGGTGAAGGTAAGTCAACGTTTATGAATATAATAACAGGTAAATTGCAACCTGACGAAGGTAGAGTTGAATGGGCTAAAAATGTCAGAGTAGGATATTTAGACCAGCATATCGTTTTAGAAAAAGGAATGACAATAGAGGATGTTTTAAAATCGGCATTTGACTTCCTGTTTGAAATGGAAGAAAACATGAATGACATTTGCAATAAAATGGGTGATGCGGATGAGAAGCAACTTGAAATATATATGGATGAACTTGCCGTTATTCAGGATATGCTTACAATGCATGATTTTTATCTGATAGATTCAAAGGTAGAAGAAATAGCAAGGGCATTTGGATTAACAGATTTAGGACTTGATAAAGATGTAAATGATTTAAGTGGTGGTCAGAGAACAAAGGTATTGCTTGCAAAACTATTGTTAGAAAAGCCTGACATTTTATTGCTTGATGAACCGACAAACTATTTGGATGCCGAACATATTGAATGGTTAAAGAGATATTTACAGGATTATGAGAATGCTTTTATTTTAATATCACATGATATACCGTTTTTAAATAGTGTTATTAATTTGATTTATAATATGGAAAATCAAAAACTGGACAGATATGTAGGCGATTACGATAAGTTTAAAGAAGTACACGCCGTAAAACAGGCACAACTTGAGGCTGCATATAACAGACAGCAAAAAGAAATTGCTGATTTAAAGGATTTTGTGGCAAGAAATAAAGCTAGAGTTTCAACAAGAAACATGGCAATGTCAAGGCAGAAAAAACTTGATAATATGGATTTAATTGAACTTGCAGGAGAAAAACCAAAACCGGAATTTAGATTTAAGGAAGCAAGGACGTCCGGCAAATTTATAATAGACACAATGAATCTGGTAATCGGATATGATAAGCCATTATCTGTGCCACTTAATTTGTCTATGGAAAGAGGACAGAAAATTGCAGTAATAGGAACAAATGGTATTGGAAAAACAACTCTTTTAAGAAGTATTTTAGGAGAAATTAAACCTATAGATGGAAAAGTTGAATTGGGAGATTATCTGCAAATAGGCTATTTTGAACAGGAAATAAAGGAAGAAAACCGTTCTACATGCCTTGAGGAAATCTGGGATGAATTCCCTTCATTTAACCAATATGAAGTAAGAAGCGCGTTGGCTAAATGTGGACTTACTACAAATCATATTGAAAGTCAGATAAGAGTGTTAAGCGGAGGAGAGCAGGCAAAAGTCCGTCTTTGCAAATTAATTAACAGAGAAACAAATCTTTTGGTTCTTGACGAACCTACAAATCATTTGGATGTAGATGCTAAGGCAGAATTAAAAAGAGCGCTTACAGAATACAAGGGAAGCATACTTATGGTATGTCATGAACCTGATTTTTATGAGGATTGGGTAACAGATGTGTGGGATGTAAGCCAGTGGAGTCTGTTAGATTAAGATATAAGACATATAATAAATTAGATAGAATATCACAAAACAAGGCATGGGTTCATTTCGAACCTATGCCTTGTTTTGTGTAATGTACCAAATGGTATATGTTTTAATTTTGCTTTTCTTTTAATCTTTTATTTGCAGTTGCAAGCATAAGTTTAATTCTATTTAACTGGTTAACTTCACTTGCACCGGGATCATAGTCAACAGCTACAATATTTGCTTCAGGGTGCATTGCACGAAGCTTTTTGATAACACCCTTTCCAACAATGTGGTTAGGAAGGCAGGCGAAAGGCTGTGTACAAACTATGTTTGGAACTCCATCTTTTATTAAGTGGAGCATTTCACCTGTAAGGAACCATCCTTCACCGGTCTGGTTACCAATTGAAACAACTTCCTCAGCCATTTCTGACATTTCCCAAATATCGCTTGTAGGAGTGAAGTGTTTGCTCTTTATTAAAGCCTCCTTAGCTGTTTTTCTGAAGTATTCTATAGCTTTTATTCCAATGGTACTTAGAATTACTGATGATTTTTTAAAACCTAATTTTTCGGCCTTAAATGTAGAGTTTCTAAATCCATATAAGAAGAAGTCTACAAGGTCAGGCATAACGGCTTCAGCACCTTCAGATTCCAATAAGTTTACAAGGTCATTGTTAGCAGTAGGAGAGAATTTAACAAGAATTTCACCTACTATACCAACACGTGGTTTTTTAATATCTTTTACAGGAATAGCATCAAATTCTTCAACAATCTTGCGAAGATTATTTTTATATCGTTTCATTCCAAATTTATTATCTGCAAGTTCAGCACATAATTTATCTTCCCATTTTTTATGAAGTGCATCTGTTTCGCCGTGATTTACTTCATAAGGTCTTGTTCTGTATACAACTCTCATAAATAAATCGCCGTACATTGCTGCCTGAACTGCCTTAACTGCAAATTTAGGAGTAATCTTAAATCCACTGTTCTTTTCAATACCGGATAAACTAAGGGAAAGAACAGGAATGTATTCTAATCCGGCTTTCTCTAATGCACGTCTGATAAATCCGATATAGTTAGTAGCACGACATCCGCCACCTGTCTGAGTAATAACAACAGCCACTTTGTGTAAATCATATTTTCCAGATAATAATGCTTCCATAATCTGACCTACAACAATAAGTGAAGGGTAGCAGGCATCATTGTTAACATACTTAAGACCCATATCAATGCATGATTGTTCACTTGGAAGAACTTCAAAGTTGTATCCACATGAATTCATTGCAGATTGAAGCATCTTAAAGTGAATTGGACTCATCTGAGGTGTAAGTATTGTATATTTTTCATCAAACATCTGCTTTGTAAATTCAACCTTTTTGATTGAAGATGGCTTGATGTCTCTTTGATAATTTCTTTCTTTTCTTATTCTAATGGCTGAAAGAAGAGAACGTATTCTGATTCTTGCAGCGCCTAAGTTATTAACTTCATCGATTTTAAGAACAGTGTAAATCTTTCCTGATTTAGTTAAAATATCATTTACGCAGTCAGTCGTAACGGCATCAAGACCACATCCAAATGAATTGAGCTGAACTAAATCAAGATCATCTCTTGTTTTTACATAGTTAGCAGCTGCATAAAGTCTTGAATGGTACATCCACTGGTCAGATACAATCAAAGGTCTTTCAACGGGAGCTAAATGTGAAATAGAATCTTCTGTTAAAACGGCAAGACCATAACTGTTAATCATTTCAGGAATACCGTGGTTGATTTCAGGGTCAACATGGTATGGACGACCTGCAAGTACGATACCGTGAAGATTATGTTCCTTTATATATGCTAATGTCTCTTCGCCTTTTTTGCGAATGTCATCTCTTGAAGCTAATAATTCTACCCATGCAGCATGTGCAGCCTGAGTAATTTCGGCTTTAGGAATATCAAATTCTTTTGAAAATTCTTCAACAAGTCGGCTTGTAATAGTTCCCTCATTTGTTAAAGCCATAAACGGATTCATAAATTTGATAGAATTATCGTTTAATTCTTCAACGTTATTTTTTATATTTTCTGCATAAGATGTAACAATAGGGCAGTTGTAGTGGTTATTAGCATCCGGTGTTTCATTTCTTTCGTATGGTATACACGGATAGAAAATAAAATCAATACCGTTTCTGATTAACCAGGTAACATGACCGTGAGCAATCTTTGCAGGATAACATTCTGATTCACTAGGAATTGATTCAATACCTAATTCATATATTTTTCTTGAAGACTCAGGTGAGAGAACAACTCTGTATCCTAATCTTTTAAAGAAAGTAGCCCAGAATGGAAAATTCTCATACATATTAAGTACACGTGGAATTCCTACAGTTCCTCGTTTAGCATTTTCCTCAGACAATGGTTCGTAATCAAACATTCTGTGGAATTTATATTCAAATAAGTTAGGAATGTTATCTTTATTTTTCTCTTTTCCAAGACCTTTTTCGCAACGGTTTCCGCTTATGAAACGTCGTCCGTCAATAAATTTATTTATAGTAAGCATACAGTTGTTTGTACAACCTTTGCATCGTGTCATTGTTGTTGTGTAATCAAATTTGTTAATTGCATCGATAGAAAGCATTGTTGTTGCTTCGCCGTGATAACGTTCTCTTGCAATAAGGGCAGCACCAAATGCACCCATAATACCTGCAATGTCAGGACGGATAGCTTCACATCCTGATATTTTTTCAAAACTTCTTAAAACAGCATCATTGTAAAATGTTCCACCCTGAACAACAACTTTTTCCCCAAGGTCTTTAGGGTCTGTAATTTTAATAACTTTATATAAAGCATTCTTAATAACAGAATAAGCAAGTCCGGCAGAAATATCTGCAACGCTTGCACCTTCTTTTTGTGCCTGCTTTACATTTGAATTCATAAATACTGTACAACGTGTACCAAGGTCTGTAGGATTCTTTGCAAATAAAGCTTCTTTAGCAAAATCGACAACTGAGTAATTAAGCGATTTAGCAAATGTTTCAATGAAAGAACCACAACCTGATGAGCAGGCTTCATTTAACTGGACGCTGTCTACAGTCTGATTCTTTATCTTAATACATTTCATGTCCTGACCGCCGATATCAAGAATACAGTCAACGTCAGGTTCAAAGAATGCAGCTGCATAATAATGTGCAACAGTTTCAACTTCACCTTCATCAAGCATTAAAGCCGCTTTAATTAAAGCCTCACCGTATCCTGTAGAACAAGAACGTACAATTTCAGCATCTTTAGGCAATTTAGAGTAAATATCTTTAATTGCACCAATAATAGTTGCCAAAGGATTTCCATTGTTACTGCTGTAGAATGAATATAATAAAGTTCCATCTTCTCCGACAACAGCTGCCTTAGTAGTAGTAGAACCTGAATCTATACCTAAGAAACATTTTCCTGAATAAGTGCTTAAATCACCTTTCTTTACTGTATCTTTGTTGTGTCTTACAGTAAATTCAGTATATTCAGCTTCATTTTTAAATAAAGGTTCCATACGTTTGATTTCCATATCCATCTTAATTCCTTTAGAAAGACGATTATACAAATCTGTTATATTTACTAAAACTTTTGGATCATGATTCATTGCGGAACCTGTAGCAGCAAATAAGTGTGAATGCTCAGGTGCAACAATATGTTCATCATCAAGATTTAATGTTCTTATAAACGCATTTTTTAATTCAGGAAGGAAGTGAAGAGGCCCTCCTAAAAATGCAACTGTACCACGAATAGGTTTTCCGCATGCCAAACCCGAAATGGTCTGGTTTACAACTGCTTGGAAAATAGAAGCAGCTAAATCCTCTTTTGTAGCACCTTCGTTAATTAATGGCTGAATATCTGTTTTGGCAAATACACCACAACGTGCGGCAATTGGATAAATTGCCTGATAATTAGCAGCGTATTCATTTAAACCACTGGCATCAGTCTGAAGAAGAGAAGCCATCTGGTCAATGAAAGAACCTGTACCACCGGCACAGATACCGTTCATACGCTGTTCAATTCCATTTGTAAAATAAATTATTTTTGCATCTTCGCCACCAAGTTCAATTGCAACATCTGTCTGAGGTGCATAATCATTTAATGCTGTAGAAACAGCTACAACCTCCTGAACAAATGGAACTCCTAAGTGCTTTGACAAAGTAAGTCCGCCTGAACCTGTAATCATAGGTGATAAGGTAATGTCACCTAATTTTTCTTTAGCCTTTTTTAATAATCCGGCTAAAGTTTCCTGAATATTTGCATAGTGACGCTCATAGTCAGCAAACATAATTTCATTATCATTATTTAAAATTGCAATTTTTACAGTTGTTGAGCCAATGTCAATACCAAGGCTGTAATATGCTTTATCATTCATTGTTGTTTACCTTCCTCTTAAGTTATAAAAATCCATAAACGTTATACATTATATTATAATTTGCGACAAATAACAACATATAAATAAGTACATAAGAGTAACAAATTTGTGAATTGTTTTTAAAAATGTCCTGATTTTTTAATTAAAATTTAACAATCAGGGTGTAACATTTGAATGTGCCAAAAAAGATATGTAAAAAATGTATTGTATGTTTGACAAAAGATACTAATAAAATTATACTTGTATAAGATTTTAGAATAGGAGATTTCTATGAAACAATCAAACTTTGAAAGAAAATTCAGCAGATACGCAATTAGCAATTTATCCCTATATTTAGTAATCGGATATGCCATAGGTTATGCAATTTATTATTTGTTCCCGGATTTATATGAATATATTACATTTGATCCATATTTAATATTACATGGACAGATTTGGAGAATTGTAACATGGGTAGTTACAATGCCTGAGACATTAGGACTGTTTACTATAATTATGCTTTTCTTTTATTATTCAGTAGGAAACAATCTTGAATATACATGGGGAAAGTATCGATATAACGTATACATTTTTTCAGGAATGCTATTTACGATTATAGGTGCATTTCTTTTATATGCAATTTTAATAATAATGTGTAACACAACAGGTGAATATGAGACAGTGTTAAATGCAGTTGGCATGAGCTATAGTGGCACAAGTGTAACGGATTTAGCAGTAATATACAGAGGCATTGGTATGGGAATAGGTAATTTTGTAAGTACCTATTATATTAATATGTCAATTTTCCTTGCATTTGCAGCTACTTATCCTGATGCTGAGGTATTGCTTTATTTCATAATTCCTATAAAGGTAAAATGGTTAGGAGTATTATATGGAGCATTCATTTTTGTAGAAATACTTCAAGGCTCATGGGTAACAAGAATGATGGTAATTACATCGTTACTTAATTTTATGATTTTCTTCTTTCAAACAAGAAATAAATTATCACCATATCAGATAAAACGAAAAAGAGAATATCGAAAGAATATACGTCAGGCTACACAGCCTAAATATGAAAATGGTGCTAAGCATAAATGTGCAATCTGTGGAAGAACAGAATTAGATGATCCTAATTTGACTTTCAGATATTGCTCAAAATGTAGTGGAAATAAAGAGTACTGTCAGGACCATTTATTTACACATACACATTGTTAATTGAAAATGGAGGAATAAAATATATATGGCTCAAAAAGAATTTGAAAGAGGAGCGGGAATATTGATGCATATTAGCAGCCTTCCGTCACCTTATGGAATAGGTTCTTTTGGAAAGGATGCATATGAATTTGTCGACAGACTAGTTGGTGCAAGACAAAAATATTGGCAGGTTTTGCCTCTTGGAACAACAAGTTATGGAGATAGCCCATACGCTTCTTTTTCTGCGTTTGCAGGTAATCCTTATTTTATTGATTTGGATACTCTAATTGAAGAAGGCCTGATTACAAAAGAATATGTAGATAGTTTTAGATGGAACATTGAAGAACAGTATGTTGACTATGGTTTGATATATAATTCCAGATTTATTGTTTTAAAAGAAGCTTATAAGAATAGTAATCACAAGGCATTGAAAGAATATAAAGAATTTGTTAAAGAAAATGATTTTTGGATTGATGATTACTGCTTGTATTGTGTATGCAAAAATGATGCTGAGTCGACTTCGTGGCAGGATTGGGAAGAGGATATAAGATTCAGAAAGCAGGAAGCGTTAGATAAAAAGATAGAAGAATTTTCAGATGAACTGGATTTCTATAGGTTTTTACAGTTTAAATTCTTCGAACAATGGTTTAAACTAAAAGAGTATGCCAACGAAAAAGGAATTGAAATAATAGGAGACATACCAATTTATGTCGCTATGGATTCAGCAGATGTATGGTCTCATCCTGAAATTTTTCAACTGGATGAAAATCTGGAGGCAAAAAAGGTTGCAGGAGTTCCACCTGATGCTTTTTCTGATTTGGGCCAGAGATGGGGAAATCCATTATATGATTGGAATAAGTTAGAAAAAGATGATTTTTCATGGTGGAGAAAAAGAATGGAACACTCTGCGAAACTATACGATATAGTTAGAATTGATCATTTTATTGGAATGACAAAATATTATACGATTCCGGCAGAGGATGAGGATGCCAGAAATGGAAAATGGGAAAAAGGTCCGGGAATGAAACTTATAAAAGCTATATCGCAAGCAATAGGAGACAAGAAAATTATTGCTGAAGATTTAGGCGTAAAAATACCTGAAGTAGTGGAAGTACTTGAAAAAAGTGGATTCCCGGGAATGAAGGTTTTGGAGTTTGCATTTGATGGAGACAGAAAGAATGAACATTTACCATATTTTTGGACAAAAAATACTGTGGCTTATGGTGGAACTCATGATAATGATACATTAATGGGATATTTTACTGGTCTGCAATATTGGGAGCTTGGTTACATAAGAGAATTTTTAGAATGTAGACATGGCTCGATTGAAGATATTGTGGATAAATTATTTACATGCGCCTATGCCAGCGTGGCGAATGTTGTAATATTCCAAATGCAGGATGTTTTAAAAGTTGGCAATATTGGCAGAATGAATCTGCCATCATCAATGGGAACTAACTGGCGTTGGAGAATGACCAAAAACCAGTTTGGTGATAAAGAAGTTGAGAGACTTAGATATTTAACCGATATATACGGCAGATAATTATTAGGAGGACTGAAAAAATGGAAAAGAAACCGTTTGTAACACTTGAACAACTTAAGGAAATTGAAAAGACTTATCCTACGCCATATCATATTTATGATGAAAAGGGTTTTATGGAGAATGCAAGAAAAGTTAATGAAGCATTTTCATGGAATAAGGGATTTAGAGAATATTTTGCTGTTAAAGCTGAACCAAATCCATTTATCATAAAGAAGTTAAAAGAAGTCGGATGTGGTGTTGACTGTTCATCATATACAGAACTTATGATTGCTGACAAATTAGGGTTTAGAGACGATGAGATTATGTTCTCTTCAAATGAAACACCTGAAGGTGAATTTGGATACTGCGCAAAGCTTGGTGGAATTATTAATCTTGATGATATTACAATGATTGATTTCATGGAAAAAGAAGCAGGCATTCCTGAAACTGTAAGTTGCAGATATAATCCGGGTGGAGTTTTTGAAGCATGTAACGGAATTATGGATAATCCGGGAGATGCTAAATATGGAATGACTCACGAACAGATTATTGAAGCTTACAAGATTTTAAAAGAAAAAGGCGTAAAGAATTTTGGAATTCATGCATTTTTAGCTAGTAATACAGTTACAAATGAATATTATCCAAGACTTGCCAAGACAATCTTTGAGCTTGCAGTTGAATTAAAAGAAAAGACAGGAGCACACATTAAATTCATCAATTTATCAGGTGGTGTTGGAATACCTTACAGACCGGATCAGGAACCAAATGATATTATGGTTATTGGCGAGGGAGTAAGAAAAGTATATGAAGAGGTGCTTACACCTGCAGGAATGGATGATGTAGCTATTTATACTGAAATGGGAAGATTCATGATGGGACCATACGGTGCACTTGTAACAAAGGCTGTACATGAAAAGCATATTTACAAAGAATATATTGGCGTAGATGCATGTGCTGCTAACTTGATGAGACCTGCAATGTATGGAGCTTACCATCATATTACTGTTATGGGTAAGGAAAATGAACCTTGCGACCATACATATGATATTGTTGGTTCATTATGCGAAAATAATGACAAATTTGCAGTAGACAGAAAATTGCCAAAGATTGATATGGGAGATTTCCTTGTAATTCATGATTCAGGAGCTCATGGATTCTCAATGGGATATAATTATAACGGAAGACTTCGTTCTGCAGAATTATTGTTACAGGAAGATGGAAGCGTAAAATTAATTCGTAGAGCAGAAACTCCAAAAGATTATTTTGCTACATTTGATTTCTGTGACATAATGAAATAGTCATGGAGGAAAATATGAGACAGATAATTAATGAGATTTCTAAGGGTAAAAATATAGATGATAATCTAAAAAAATATGCAGATGGATTTAGTGAAATAAATAATAAATTTGCATATATCAGACTTGCGCTTAACTACTATACTTTTTTGCAGATGCAGCAGGATGAAAATGATGTAATAAGTTCTGATATTGTCTTAGAATTAAATAAGATGAATGAAGTTATTGCAGACATGAGTGAAGAAGATATAAGTGTAGTTGAGGATATGCGTAATAACATCATTAGAAAAATGCAGGCCTTAACATATTATGTAGATAAGTATAATGTATACGAATTTGCGTACAACAGAGTTGAATATAAATATCACGATTATGATATGCCGGCAAATTATAGTGATGAAGAATTTACAAGAAAAATAATGAAATATATATTCGATGATGAAGACGCGACAATAATTAACAGTAAAATATGTGAAATTATAGGTCAGCTTCCAATCAGAATGACTAAATCAAAGTTTTTTGAATATGTAAATTCGGGATTAGATGTATATAATCAGGGCGAAAAGAGTAGTTTAGATGATTTTGTTTATAGAATAAGAACAAGTGCTATTTTAGAAGAAAAGGAAGATTACAAACTTTTATATCCGGAAATTCATGATACATTTGAAGAATTAGATAAATATGATTTGAAGAATATAACAGAAGATGAAGTTAATGAATTTTCTGAAAAATTATCAGAGTTAACAGCTTATATTGATGATAATGTGTCTGCAAATATGATGATGCAGGAATTGATTAATGATGTTTTGCTTGTGCTATATACATCAGAGAGTCAGGAAAATGATGACATTACAGCAATATGTAGCGAAGTTGTCAGTGAAACTAATTTGATGTTTACAGGAAAATTTGCTCATAAGACAAATGAAGAATTAGAGGCGATGTTTGTTAAATTAGAAGGCAAACAGGAAGAACTTTATCACAATATAATGAATTACGATATTGTTGACCAGATATTAGATAAGAATAAAGATGACATTATCAGAAATAATCTTGAAAAAACATATGAAAAGGTATCAAGACTTCCTCTGTTAAATTCAGACAGTTTATTTGTGGAATTTGACAAAAAACAGGATAAGGATAAGGTAAATGAAGAATATTTAGAAAAGGTAAAGGAAAATCTGTACAAAGAATTTGTCGACAAATTCGCTAATAGTCAGAGGCTGATAAAGAAGTCAATAATGTCTGCAACATTGAGTGAATTACCTGTATTTTTCAACAATATAAGTGAATTACAGGATTTCGTATACAATTGTTTACATGGATGTACTGATATGGCAGAAAAAAAGGGATGCTTAGAAATCATTTCATCGATGATTGTATAAATAGGAGGTGCATATGAAATGGTGCGATGATTTGTATATAGGACATGAAGCGATGGACGATAAGGATAATATTGTCTCTAAAATAAAAGAAGGAAAAATGCAGTTTAATATTTATGTATTGGCTGCACCCTTCAATGATACGGATGTCCTTGACATTTATCCGTCATATGTGCTCTTACAAAAGAGATATCTTAATTCGGAACTTATGATTTATGGTATAGCTAAAGGCAAGGAAGAAGCTTATGATATGACCCAGTTGATTATTATGGATTGTTTCCGCGCAACAGGGCAATTTAAACTGAAAGAATATATGAAAAATAATCATAGTTTCACTTGATTGCAGCAGAAGGAGCAAAATGTTACATATTTTATTAATTTTATTAAAAATAATAGGAATTATTCTGCTGGCGAGTCTTGCTTTAGTTGCGCTGTTGTTTATTTTACCGGCATCATATAAGATTGAAGGAATAAAAAATAAAGAGCAAAGTTATTTAAGAATTCATGGAGGATGGCTTTTTCATCTTCTCCATTTTAATATGGAATATAGTGAAGAATTGAAGTATTCATTGAGAATTTTGGGATTTAAAATTTATAGTGATGATAATGATGAAAATGCAGATGATTCTTATGAAACATTTGAAAATGACGAAAAATATGAAAAACGTGGCAGAACAGAAGATAATGATAAAAATATGAATTCTGTGGAGAGTGATGATTTCATAAAAGCCGGACAAGAGTTTAAGGGTGATAACATTGAGGGAAAAGCTTTGGCAAACAGTCAGAAAAATTTAGATAAAGAAAATGTAGATGAACGTCAGTCTTATATTAACAAAGAAGAATCATCAACCGATGAAGAAAATAGTGATTTAGACTATAAAGTAAAGCAGTTAATAGATTTTGTTAAAAATATATGGTTTAAATGTAGAAAACTATTTGGTAAAATAAAACATAAGGTTCGAAGCACAAAACACAAATTTAAAAATAATCAAAAAAAATTTAAATATTTAATAGATTATTTAAAGAGTGAAGAAG